>Ga0209715_1000881_pt1 | contig 25254 bp, 13 predicted proteins | sample COGITO_mtgs_1205_2_FD_184809 | JGI IMG/M metagenome (GOLD analysis project Ga0209715, IMG submission 184809) | Pelagic marine microbial communities from North Sea - COGITO_mtgs_120503 (SPAdes) (version 2) | ecosystem: Environmental > Aquatic > Marine > Epipelagic ... | reverse complement strand
GGTTATTTCATCCCTTTTTTGTAGTTCAAGATAATCAATAAATTTTTATTCTTGGGAATAGTGTCGTGAAGCGAAGGTGATGAAATCGAATAATTTTTTGGGAGGATTTAGCTATTTTTAGAAAAAATTATTCCCAAGGATAAAAAATTATTCTTGGGAATAAAAAGTGGAGCCAAAAGGAGTGAAGTCGAACTATTTTGGGGAGGATTTATATAAAATAAAAAACCCACAGCCATAAAAGGTTGCGGGTTCTACTGTGGAGCCAAGTGGAGTGAAGTCGAACTATTTTATGTCTGATTTAGATACTTTGAAATGAAAAATATTTCCAGCTTTACAGCTACGTTGCGTAACGGTTTTGTATAAGATTAGTTGCGTGTTTTAAACACTAGAGTTAACAAATAAATCACAGATAGAAAGTCTACGAGAACTTTCGTAAACTGGCTAAAACTAGCAATTAATTTTATATGGTGTTAGCCACTGGCTTTTTCATATATTTTCTAAATGAAAAAACCTAGAGCAAGTCTAGGTTTTGTTTTCAATATTTTAAAGTGCAGAAACTAAAGCGTAATGAATAGCAGTGCACTATGATGCAAAATTACTATTTTTCTATTAAACTACAAAGTTATTAACAATATTTAATGGAGTTTTTAATAATTCCTTTAATGTTTTCATTATCATCAAAACTTTCAAAAATCTCTGTAATTCTATTATGCATCTCTACTTTTCTATTATCAGAAATCGTGCCTAAAAAATAATAAATGACTTTTATACACGAATAAATTGAATTTCTATCATTATTCAAATCTATTTGGGGTAAAACAGAAATACCTTTGGGTGTATTAAAATCAAATAAAACATCTCCGTGAGCGCAAATGTTTCGAATTAATATAATAGTTTCAATAAGGTTAATGAATTTTCTTATGTTCTTAATTCCGAATGATTCAGAAATTCGAGTTTTAATGTTGTCATCTTTTAAGTTTCTATAAATATTCAGAATTGTGCCAAATGTGAAAAATTCTAAAGTTTTCCATGCGGGAGCATATTTGTCATTTATATATTTGTCGTGATGTTTTTTAATAGGTTTGTTTAACTTGATAAATTTACCATTATAAAATTTTGGTAAATTGTCAATTATATTATTGTTAACAATAGCTTGGTCAGCAAACCAAGTTGGTGATTCTTTGTATTTATTTGAAACATAATAAACAAGTTTTGTTCTAAAATTTATCTCGATTCTATTGATGTATTTTGCTAAAATATTTCTTAAATCTACATCTAAATAATATAGTTTAATAATGTCTGAAAATTTTGTTCCTTTTTTGAAATTATGTGATTTGTCTATTTCAAATGGACTCCAGTAAAACCCAAGTCTATAATAACCAATATCTAAAAGAAATTCTTTAATTTTATTTTCATCAAAGTCGAGAATCATTCCTCTCGTTTCGAGTAATTTTATTTGTTCTATTGTATTTGTTGCTTTCTGACCCATATAGTTTTCGAAAATACAATAATTTGCTTATTTTATCTTTTTTAAGTTGAGTAAGTACTTGTGGCTAACGTGTGGATAAACACAATTGTCTTTATATCCATTATGTTTATTCTTACAAATCTAGTGGAATTTTATTCGAATTAAAAGTGATTCGAGCTACGAGCTGATTAATTATTTATTCAACCTTACCTCTTTCTAGTTTTCCAAAATTATCTTTGGGATTGAGCCATGGATTTTTCTTCGAGATAAGATACTTTTTTTTCTTCTTTTTTTCTGTTGCCAGAGGAACTCGTATAATTTTATTTAATATGAGATTTTTAAGATATCGTATCACTTATTATATTTTTTATTTATTTTAAATTTAATCAAAAAATATTCCCTAAAATAAAATTTATTTTAGGGAATAATGCCTTGGAGTCAAGAGGAGTGAAATCGAACTATTTTGGCGCGGATTTGAATTTATTTTATTAGTTTATATTGCAATAAATTGTATTTACAAACATAATACGAGGGTGAAAGGATAATTAAAATAGATGAAAACATTAAAATTAGAACTAAATGAAATTTAATAATAAAACTTTAAAAAAAGGAGTCCAGGATTGGCTTATTAATAAAAATTTTGCTCTTAAAGAATATGGACATATTTCTAAATGGGATACTTCAAAAGTCACAAACATGAGTAAATTGTTTTACATTAACCCTAGATCACCATATTGGTTTCAAAATCCAGATTTTAATGAAGATTTAAGTAATTGGGATGTTAGTAATGTAAAAAACATGTCAATGATGTTTCTAAATGCTGAATCTTTTAACAAGGATATTAACAATTGGGATGTGAGTAACGTTGAAAACATGGATCGGATGTTTAATGGTGCCAAATCTTTTAATCAACCTATTGGAAATTGGGATGTTAGTAATGTAAAAAACATGTCAATTATGTTTACTTATGCTGAATCTTTTAACAAGGATATTAGCAATTGGGATGTGAGTAACGTTGAAACCATGGATAATATGTTTAATCATGCCAGTTCGTTCAATCAATCCATTGGAAAATGGGATGTTTCAAAGGTCATTAATATGTACTGTATGTTTTGGGGCCCAAATTTATTCAACCAACCCATTGGAAATTGGAATACTTCTAATGTTACTAATATGAGTGGAATGTTTGGAACCGAAAATAATATGTTTAATCAGCCTATTGGAAAATGGAATGTTTCCAAAGTTGTTGATATGAAAAGAATGTTTTGGGGTGCAAGTAATTTCAACCAATCTTTAGAGCAATGGGATGTTTCCAGTGTTAAAGATATGTCCAGTATGTTTGAAGAAGCTAAAGCTTTTAATCAACCTCTTAAAAATTGGGATGTTTCCAGTGTAAAAGATATGTCCAGTATGTTTGAAGAAGCTAAAGCTTTTAATCAACCTCTTAAAAATTGGGATGTTTCCAGTGTAAAAGATATGTCCAGTATGTTTGATGGAGCAACCTCCTTTAATTTGGACAATCAACCACATAAAATAAGTGATCCTTTGACCCAATCAAAGCCAGTAGAAGTAAATGAAATTGAGTCAAATATTGATGGTAAAATTTGGATTGCTATGGAAAAATCTGAATTCATTGATATTGACGACAATACATTTGAAGCTCTGGGACTTACAATTCAATTTTCTGACGAAGGAGACGGAGAACATGAAGTAACAGAAACAATAAAAAATGAATTGAATTTTGAAAACTTAGTGTTTACTGAATATCAAGATGATAGTGGTGAATTCAAACTTCAAAAAGTAATTAATTGCCCTGAAATACAAGACACAGATAATTATGGCGATGCTGGACATCATGGTCCATTTTCAACTACAGGTGAGGTTGTTGATTACTTAAAAAAATTAAAGACTATTAATTTTGATGAGCTCGATTTATATATAGATTCAACAGATTAATCATACCTTTATTCTCTACAAGTTTTACATAGGGTTTTGGTTTCGTGATTAAAAAATTGCATGCTAAATTATCTTTAAGGATAAAAAGTTATTTCCAAGAATAATTTTGGAGTCAAAGGGAGTGAAGTCCAACTATTTTAGAGATGATTTAGTTATTTTTACAAAAAATTATTCCCAAGAATAAAAAATTATTTTTGGGAATAAAAAGTGGAGCAGAGAGGAGTAAAATCGAACTATTTTGGAGGGGATTTGGAATTATTAAAATAAAACATCGTTTAAATAACCTTACATTCCGTTATTTAAATTAATTATGTACTCAATCATTATCAATTTTGTGTTGCTAAACTATAATTCCACATGATAGGCATCACTTTTGTTCCGTCTAATATTTTTTTTAACAAAACCACCAAGTTCCGGTATGTCCTCAAATAGATCAAAGGCTTTACAGTTTTTTGGTAGTGCTTTAAAGAATAATGTGAAGTTATGTTGTCCTTTTGTACACCACATCCATTCCGGATGAAATGTAATATTTTCAGCATGAGTCATACTACTTTTTTTTCCACTACCGTGAGCAATTAAGTTTGTGTTTTTCCATATTCTTAAATGTACACCATAGGGTATTAAAACCTTGCAATGCACAATAACTTGACTTTCTTCTTCACAAAGTATTTTTAAGTCATTTTTAAGTTTTTCGTCTATTTTAGTTTTACTGGGTTTAATGATTATAGGTTCCATTTTAAATACTATTAATTAAGTTAATTACAAGTTTCTATTTTACAATCCATTTGTTATCATTCTTTCAATGCATCATCAATTGCTTTTACGCTATTTTTTAATTCAAAATGATCTTCAACAAATGAATATAAGGTGTCATCTTCAAACGACCAATCGTTTAGGTTTTCTAAGTTCTCGTAAAACTCAAATAAAGATTCTAAATGACACAACATCATTTCTTGACAAATCATTGCATAGCTCTCTTCATTTTGTTTTATAGTTTCTGGGATTTCATCTTTTTTCACCAAGGATAAAATATCTGCTACTGGTTCAGATTCTCCATTAGCGAACTCATCTAATTTTAATCTGACTACGATAATATATTCCTTTTCTGTGACCCAAAATTCATAACTTAAATCCCCGCTACAGTCCGGCATTCCCATCATTGCGTGAGGGTGAGTCATACTTCCAATGGTAAAACATTTGTCAAGATCTTCATGTTCAGGCATCGCGTGTGTTCCGTTCAAGTATACTTGAAGTCCATGAAATGTAGTTATTGGTATTTCTGAACTTCCTTCTTGAGGTCCTTCTCCTATAACCAGAGGTTTGTTCAAAATATTTTGATTTAAGGCTAAATAGTTCATGTGATTTTGTGCGTTCATGTGTTAATTATTTTAAAAATTAATTCTCTTTATTTTAATTCAAAATAATGACTTAGATGTGCAATGTATTTGCATAGAATTATTATATTTGATTTAGATATTCATTTAAATAGTCTACTCCAGAAAACCCTACTAAGTTTCAATAATATTCTATGCCACAAAATAAAAACTTTCAAAAGCGTATCACCATTTTGGATGAGTGTTTTTCTAGTAGAACAGGTCAATTTACCTTAGAAAAGTTAATAGAGACAATAGCATCTAAATTGGAAATAAGTGTTTCAAGAAAGACTATCCAGAATGACATTAAATATATTAGAGAAACTATTGAAAATGAAAATAGTGCTCATATAGATTTTGATGAGTTTCCTGTATTTATTCCTAAACTATTTGAGGGTAAGAAAACAATATTTAAATATTCAAATCCAGATTTAGCTCTTGGGAATCAATTGTTATCCAAAACAGACCAGGAACAATTGGGAGAAACTCTCGCTATCTTATCAAGATACAGTAATCGTCAAGATTTCTTTTGGTTGGATGAATTGTTTCCGCGAATAAAATCAGCTTTTAATCTTGTACATGAAGATTATAATGGTTTAATAAGCTACCAGAGCAATAGAGATTACTCAGGCCAATCATGGGTTGGTAAAATCTATAATCAGCTTATTCGTAAAAAAATAGTAATAATAGAATACAAGGGTTTCAAGGATACTGAGGCTTATTTGCGAAGAATACATCCTTATCATTTAAAGCAATACAATAATAGGTGGTTTTTATTTGGTTGGGAGGAGTCTGAAAACTATACAGGCATCACCAATTTAGCTTTAGATAGAATTATTAAGATATCTGAAACTATTGAGGATGTTATACCGAACCAAGTAGATTGGGCAGATTATTTTGACGAAATGATTGGTGTGTCCAGACCTAATGATAAAGAGGCTGTAGAGGTTAAATTAAGGTTCTCTGCAAAACGTATACCTTATGTAATCACCAAACCGATTCATGGAGCAAGTCAACGCCTTGACAGAAATGATCCTGAAGAGCGAACTATTATTTTAAACTTGTTACCTAATTATGAAATGTATCAAGCCATATTAGCATTTGGTAGTGATGTTGAAGTGCTAGGTCCAGCAGAGGTAATTAAAAAAATGAAAGGATTTACAGAAACTATGAATAACTTTTATAATTAATCAGATATGCAATACTATTACACATCTAAAACTCATATTTGTACTGTTATTAATTTAAATCAATAGTTATGACTAAGAATGCAACAGTAAAGTGCCCAAATTGTAAAGAAGTCTTTAAAGTTGATGATTCGGTTTATACCAATATCGTCAAACAGGTGAGAGACCAACAATTTCAGGAAGAGGTGTCCAATAGATTAGCTATCGCTGAAAATGAAAAAACATCTGCTGTTGAAATTGCAGAACAGAAGCTAATAAGCAACTATGTTCAACAATTAGCTGATAAGCAAAGAGAGATGGATTTACTAACTGAAAAGAGTAAATCTGAGTTAGCACAAGAGGTTTCAAAAAAGAATAGTAGAATTCAAGAATTAGAGTTTAAAATTGATAAAGCTGAGGTTGAAAAAAATTTAGAACTCTCCAATGCTGTCATTGAAATTGAAAAAGCAAAAGACCAATTAGAGAATGAGCTTAAGTCAAGAGATCTAGAAAAAGAACTGTTAGAAAAGTCATTAATAGAAAAATTTAATGACAAACTAAATCATAAAGACGAAACACTCAAACTAAAAGATGATGAAATTGAACGTTTAAAAGATTTTAAGCAAAAATTATCTACCAAGATGATTGGTGAAACGTTAGAACAACATTGTGAAATCGAGTTTAATAAATTGCGTGCAACAGCATTTCAAAATGCCTATTTTGAAAAGGATAACGATGCTTCAGGAGGTACAAAAGGAGACTATGTGTTCAAAGAAACAGACCACAATGGTAATGAGATTGTGTCTATCATGTTTGAGATGAAAAATGAAGGAGATGAAACCGCTACTAAAAAGAAAAATGAAGATTTCTTTGCCAAATTAGACAAAGATAGAAGAGATAAAGGTTGCGAATATGCTGTATTGGTTTCTTTATTAGAGTCTGATAATGAGTTTTATAACACAGGTATAGTAGATGTTTCTCACAAATACGAAAAGATGTATGTCATAAGACCACAATTTTTTATCCCCATCATAAGTCTATTACGTAATGCCGGTATGAAATCTTTAGAGTATAAAGAAGAGTTAGCTATTATGCGAAACCAAAATATTGACATTACTAATTTTGAGGATAAGATTAACGAATTTAAAACGGGTTTTGCTAGAAATTACGACTTAGCAAGTCGCCAATTTGGAGATGCTATAAAGGAGATAGACAAAACAATGAACCATCTACAAAAAACCAAAGAGGCTTTATTGTCTTCAGTAAATAATTTACGCCTGGCAAACAATAAAGCAGATGATTTAACGATTAAAAAGTTAACCTATGGGAATTCTACAATGAAGGAGAAATTTAATAATTTATAGGTCAACAAAAAGAATTAAAAATAAATAAAATTGCATGAATATATTTGATGTACACGAACAAATAATCAATGATTACTCATCATATATTGAGAGTTTTGTTAATATTAAAAATGATTTTATTCGAAAAAAGGTTGAAAATGAGATTTCTTCCGGAAAACTGTGGCCACAACCACTTATCCAATTTAACCCTTTTTTTAAGCCAGGAAAATCAGTAAAAATACTTGCTGAAGAAGGTATTTTAGACCCTGCTGTAGATAATATATTTAAAGGGTATAATCTATATGAACATCAAGTTAAGGCGATTTCACTTGGAAACGAGGGTAAAGATTTTATTGTTACATCAGGAACAGGAAGTGGAAAGTCTCTTACTTACTTGGGTACAATTTTCAATTATTTATTAAAAAATAAACCCAAAAGTGGTGTAAAAGCAATTATCATTTACCCCATGAATGCTTTGATTAATTCTCAGAATGATGAAATAACTAGATATAAAAAAAATTATGAAAAAATAACAGGTAAAGATTTCCCAATAACTTTTGGACAGTATACAGGGCAAGAAGATGAAAATAAAAGAAAAGCACTTTTGGAAGATCTACCTGATATACTTTTAACAAATTATATGATGCTCGAACTAATAATGACTCGGGTTCAGGAAGAAGATATGCGTAACTCTATTTTTAAACACTTAAAATATATTGTTTACGACGAATTACACACATATAGAGGTAGACAAGGTGCAGATGTAGCTTTACTTACTCGAAGAATTAAATCGATGACTCAGGGTAATGTTTCCTGTATTGGAACTTCAGCAACCATGGTTTCTGGAACACCACTAGAACAACGTCAAAAAGTAGCAGAAGTAGGGACAACTTTTTTTGGAAATAAATTCACTGAAAAAGAAGTTATCACTGAAACTTTAGTTAGTTCATTGGGAGGTGAAAGCACAATAAAGAAAGAACAGGTTGTTCAAGAAATAACAAATGGCATAAATATACGAGGTGCTTACGATGTTCTATTAAAAAGTACTTTCGCAAAATGGTTAGAGGAAAATATAGCTTTGAATTCAACTAATGAAGGGGAATTAATAAGAAATAAACCACAAACCTTTAATGCCATTATTAATACTTTGGCTACCTATACTAACCTATCAGAAATTGTTTGTAATAAAGCAATATTAGACCTATTAGAGTGGATTTCTAATGTTAATGACTGGGCAAGTAAAAACGATAAGAAAACTATTTTACCATTTAAGTTACATCAATTTATAAGTCAAACGGGCTCTGTCTATATGACACTTGACAAAAATGATAACGATAAGATTTTAACACTTGAAGCTGGTGTTTATGTAAATAAGAGTGCCGAACAAAAAAAGCCAATTTTTCCTGTTGTTTTTTCAAGAGAATCTGGACATGAATTTATATGTGTTACTAGGAATGAGGAGATAAATCAATTTGAACCTAGAGAATTTTATGATTGGACTGTTTCTGAGGATGAGGAGGGAGACGGATTTTCTACAGGTTATTTAATTCCTAATAAAGATGTTTGGTCAGAAGACGATTTGGGTAATTTACCAGAATCTTGGATAAGAAGAGGTGCTAACGGTATAAAAGTGGTAAAAAAATATCGAGACAGGGTACCCAAGCAAATATTTTATAATGAGTATGGGCAATTTTCAGATACAGCACCGAGCTCCTCAGGATGGAAACAAGGGTGGTATATGTCCTATAAATTATTATTTGATCCTACGTCTGGTACATTTTATGATGCCAAAACAAGCGAAGGAACGAAGCTAACAAAATTAGGTTCAGAGGGGCGAAGTACATCAACTACAATTCTTTCATTTAACATACTTAGACAGTTAGCACAGTCAGGTTATGATATTGCAAAACAGAAACTACTATCTTTTACAGATAATAGACAAGATGCAGCTTTACAAGCCGGACATTTTAATGATTTTATACAAACACTTCATTTAAGAACAGCCATTAATAGTGCTGTTCATAATTCTGAAAAAGGATTTCTAGAGTTTGAAGAGATTGGTAATGCTGTATTCAAAGAATTAAATATTAATCAAGAATCTTATGCTGCATCACCAGCAACTTTTCCTGGTGCAATTCGAGAAAACGAGGATGCATTAAAGGATTATTTAGTTTATAAGACACTTCATGATTTAAAAAGATCTTGGCGTGTAATTCTACCAAATTTGGAGCAATGTGGCTTATTAGATATAGGATATAAATATCTCAAGGAATCTTGTAACGATGATAGTTTATGGAGTACTGATTTACTTTTAACCCAATTAAAAGGTGAAGATCGAAAAAGTTTTATTATCGAAACGCTCGATTTCTTCAGAAAATCATTTGCAATCAGAAGTGCAGAATATTTAGCTGATAATAAAATAGAAACAAAAAGTAAACGATTATTTCAAAAATTAAAGTCACCGTGGAAATTTGAAGAGGAGGAAAAAATTCCTTATCCAAATTATCTAAGGTATGATACAATGCCGAAATATGCCAAAATTTATTCTGCAAGTATCGGTTATTCAAGTGGTTACGGAAGGTATTTAAGAAATCATTACAAAGAACATTTAGGAGAATTTCTTAATAAAGACACCTATTATGAAGCGATACAATCGTTATTAGATCTGTTGGATCAGGCTGGCTGGCTTTATTCAGAGACAGTAAAAAACTTAAATGGAGACGAAACTAAAATTTATCAATTAAATCTTGATATGGTTTTATGGCAAAAGCAAGATTCAGATACTATAAAATCAGACCCTATAAAAACGAGATCCTATAAACCACATTTGAAACCTGCAAATACATTCTTTAAAAATATTTATAAAATTGATTTTAAGGATATGAAGGAGTTAAAGGCTGGTGATCATACAGGTCAGATAGGTAATGATAAAAGACAAGAAAGAGAAAAAGAGTTTAAATCTGGTGAATTAAGTGCTTTGTACTGCTCTCCTACAATGGAACTGGGGATCGATATCAGTAGTTTAGATGTTGTACACATGAGAAACGTACCTCCTAATCCAGCAAACTATGCTCAGAGAAGCGGACGAGCTGGACGAAGTGGTCAGGCAGCACTTATTTTCACATATTGTTCCAATTATTCACCACACGATAAAAATTATTTTAAGAACTCTATCGACATGGTTTCCGGTAGTGTTGCAGCTCCTAAATTAGAGCTCACCAATGAGGAATTACATAAGACACATTTAAATGCAATGTATTTATCTTATTTGGGATTAAGTGATATAAACAGAAGTATTGCTGATTTAGTAAATGAAGATGACCCTATAAATCTTCCTTTGGACGAAGTCGTTGAGCGTAAAATAAAAACAGGACTATCTGAAGCTAAAAAGAATGAAATTCAGCTGCGTTTTAACGGAGTTGTTACTGATTATAAAGATAAATTATTGAATGGCCCCTCTGTTTGGTTTACAGAAGATTGGATTAAAAGAAACATAAGTTCATTTTATACTGATTTTAATAATTCAATTAATAGATGGCGAACACTATATAAATCTGCAAAAATACAAAGAGAGGAAGCATCTAATGTCATTAATAGTGGTTTACACAAGGCGAATAGTCCAGAGTATAAGGAGGCAGAAAGAAATCAACGCCAGGCCACTTTTCAAATAGATTTATTAAGGAATGATAATAGAAAAAGTCTTTCAGAATTTTATCCGTTTAGATATTTTGCGTCAGAAGGCTTTTTACCAGGCTATAATTTCACAAGATTACCAATTAGAACCTACCTTCAAGCGAATGATGTTGGAGAGTATGTTTCTAGGCCAAGATTTATAGCTATAAGAGAGTTTGGACCAAAAAATATTATTTATCACAATGGAAAAAAATTCAGTATTGAGCAGTTAATAATGAGAGAAAAACTCTCAACAGTCGCTGCGAAAGCAAGTTTAAAGTCGGGCTATTTCTTAACAGGAAATGACTTAAAATTAGACACTTGTCCTTTAACAGGAGTGCCATTGTCCAGTGACAAAACAAAAAAGGATTTTGTAAATCTTGTTGAAATGGCGGAGACTAGGGGTGTTCAAAAAGATAGAATTTCATGTGATGAAGAGGAGCGAGCATCGCAAGGTTTTAATTTAGATGTCTATTTTTCTATTCCAGCAGGTATTGAAACAACTACGCAAGCAAAAATACTTTCAAGTGGTGAGCACCTTTTAAATATAAGATTTATGCCATCAGCCAGTCTTTATACAGTGAATTCTGGATGGAGAAAAACAAAAGAAGATTCTTTTAGAATAGGTATTAACTCTGGTTTTTGGAAAAGCAGTGGTTATGAACCAAAAGAGGGTTCAGAAGATGTAAAAAAAGTACAATTATATACAAGTGACACTGCAGATGCTTTATATATCCAGCCTGTTAAAGCTTTGGGACTAGAATATGACGGTATTGTAACATTAATGTATGCCTTGAAAAGAGCCATTGAAATCGAGTTTCAAGTTGAATCTAGAGAAATTAGTGTGGTGCATATAGGAGATGAAGACAATCCAAACATTCTTATTTATGAAAGTGCAGAGGGAAGCCTTGGTGTCTTGTCGCAAATGGTGGCATCTACAAAAGTTTTTAATAAAGTTGTTGAGACAGCAATAACATTGTGTAAGTATGATAATGGTGATTACACAGCGCCAGCATCTTACGATGATTTATTAAGTTATTATAATCAGGGCCATCACCTTTTAATTGATAGGTTTTTGATTAAAGATAAATTGGATGTGTTAAAACAATCTGAAGTTGAAATACTTTCTAAAGCATCAGCGCACGGAAGTTATGAGGAGCATTATGAGACACTTTTAAAACAGCTTGACAAAACCTCTAGCACAGAAGTAAAATTTCTAAAATTTTTATATGAAAGAGGATTGAAATTACCTGACGGCGCTCAAGAGAGGCATGAAGATTTATACGTAATGCCAGATTTTCATTATGAAAAAAAATACTGGATTTTTTGTGACGGAACACCACATGATAAGCCGGAAGTTAAAGAGCGTGATAAAAAGCAAAGGCAAGGATTAATGAATAAAGGTCAATTCCCTATCGTTTTTTATTATAAAGATAATTGGGATGAAGTAGTGAGTAGATGGCCTAATGTATTTAAGAAAGTAAAATAATATGGAAAGATTTCAACCAGGAGCATTAGTTAATGTTCGCAATAGAGATTGGGTAGTAATGCCTTCAAATGATGAAGATTTGGTATTAATAAAACCATTAGGCGGCAGTGATGAAGAAGTAACAGGCATTTATCTTCCCTTAGAATTTGAAGGCGATGAAATTAAATCTGCTGAATTCCCTATACCAACTATTGAAAATATAGGTGCTTTTGAGCGTGCAAAAATTCTTTATAATGCTGCAAGATTGTCTTTTAGAAATGGAGCAGGCCCCTTTAGGTCACTTGCAAAATTATCATTTAGACCAAGATCTTATCAAATGGTACCTTTAATAATGGCATTAAAGCAAGAGACAACAAGACTCTTAATTGCTGATGATGTTGGTGTTGGTAAAACCATAGAGTCTCTTTTAATTGTAAAAGAATTATTAGAACGAAAAGAAATTAAACGTTTTGCAATTGTTTGTTTGCCTCATCTATGCGAGCAGTGGCAATTTGAGATAAAAGATAAGTTTGATATTGATGCTGTTATTATCCGTTCCAATACCCAAGCTAAATTAGATAGAGAGATACAAGGTGATGAAAGTGTTTACTCTTTCTATCCATTTCAAATTATTTCTATTGACTACATAAAAAGTGATGTTAGAAGGCAGGTGTTTGTAAATGAGTGTCCGGAAATGGTCATTGTAGACGAGGTGCATACATGTACTAAACCAGATGGTTCAGGTAAGAAAACACAACATCAACGGTATAATTTAGTGAATGACATCAGTAAAAAAGATAATCAACATTTAGTATTGTTAACTGCCACACCGCATTCAGGAAAAGCAGAACAATTTCAATCGTTGTTAGGACTTTTAAACCCTTCGTTTGAGACTATAGACTTGACACAGGCAATCCCCAGTGATCGAAAAAAATTATCAGGACATTTTATACAGCGTAAACGTGTAGATGTTGAGCACTGGATGAATGAAGACACACCCTTTCCAAAGAGAGATGCTGGAGAATTTCCATATCAATTATCCATACCATATGCCATGTTTTATGATGAAATCTTATCATTTGCACGCGGGCTTACAGAAAATAAAGAAGGCAAAAAAGGACATCAAAGATTGCGTTATTGGACAGCTTTAGCGCTTATGCGAGGTGTTATGTCTAGTCCCGCAGCTGGTATTAAAATGTTGAAAAATAGAATAAACAATACGGCCAGTGACGAGGAATTGACTGAAATGGAACATTATGAAAATCCAATCTTAGACAATGATTATGGTAATGAAAGTGATGTAACACCGCTTCAGGTCGTAGAAAAAAACCAATGGAAAAGTACAGAAGAAAAAAAATTAAGGCAATTAGCAATTCAGCTCGAGTCTATCGGTAATTTAAAAGATGATACAAAAATTAAAAAGGTATTAGATATTGTTTTAGAATGGGTAAATAAAGGTTTTAATCCTGTAATTTTCTGTAGATATATAGCTACCGCACAATATGTTGGAGAGTTATTAAAACCAGCCCTTCAAAAGAAATATAAAAATTTAGATTTACAGGTCATCACCAGTGAAGACCCAGACGAAGTACGTAAGGAACGTATTGATGCTATGGGGAAATCTAAACAAAGAGTACTTATTGCAACGGACTGTTTAAGTGAAGGTATTAATCTACAAGAGTATTTTAATGCTGTACTACATTATGATTTACCCTGGAATCCAAACCGTTTAGAACAACGTGAAGGTCGTGTAGATCGTTTTGGTCAAAAAAGTGAATCAGTGAAAGCCTATTTGCTTTTTGGAGAAGACAATCCAATAGATGGTGTTGTGTTAAAGGTTATACTGAAGAAGGTTAGAGAGATTAAAAAATCATTAGGTATATCTATGCCATTTCCAGATGACTCTAAGTCAATTCTTGATGCGGTATTATATGCGGTATTATTAAATCCGAAAAAAGCCCAAAAAACTACACAAACAACTTTAGATTTTGGATATGACCAAGAAATTAAAGATAAAGAGCTCGTTGCTACCAAAGCCATAGAGGAAGCAGCTCAAAGAGAGATTAAGACTCGAAGTATTTTTGCTCAAAACGCGATTAAAGCACAAGAGATTGAAGAAGACCTAAAAGATGTAGATGAAGCGATTGGTAATCCTGAAGCTGTTGAAGATTTTATTGTTCAGTCTATGTCAGTTTTGGGGGTACAATTGGTTGAAGATAAAAAAGGTTATTCATTATACACCACCAATTTACCTTATGGTTTAAAAGACACCTTACCTGCAGAGGAGGTTGTTAAAATATCATTTTTATCACCAACTCCAGAAGGGTATATGTACATAGGAAGAAACCAGTTATTTGTAGAGCAGCTATGCCAATATTTATTGGCCAATTCCTTTTCTGAAGAATTGAATACTCATAGCCTTTCGCGCACATCAGTGGTAAGCACTAATACGGTTCATACAAAGACAACCATTTTAATGTTTAGAGTTCGAAATGTCATTGAAGATATGGGTAAAACCAAACAACTTATTGCTGAAGAGATGTTGGTAATGGGTTATGAAGGTACAGCGCAAGACAAAAAATTTATTGATTTAGAAAAAGCAAAAAGCCTATTAAAAACGGTCGTTCCTTCAGGAAGTTTGGCAGAAGTAGAGCGTAATTTTTTATTGAGTAACGAATTGGATAACATGCAAGACATCAAAACTGAGTTTGACCGAGTTGCATTAAATCGTGCCGAAAAATTAGTAGAAGCGCACGAACGATTTAGAAAAGTACTTGGAGGGCAAAAATACAAAGTCGTTCATCCTGTGTTACCTATGGACGTCATGGGCATTTATATATTATTACCTCAAAACAATTAGAGAATGAAGTATCCAACTATACGTATAGAAGGCGCTATACTTGCCGCAGATATTCTTGATAAAATTGAGAAATCAAACAGTATAACTGGCCAGAAACCAGCAGACTTCAAAATTGAAGGTTCTAATAAAGTTAAAGATGAAATCGCACGTGCTTGGGCAGATGCCCAAAGTTATTGGGGTATTTTTAAGCGAAAACGAGAGTTATTAGAATCTGATGACAAGCAGACAGGGACCACTGAAACTAGAAATCTATGGATGACTCCATTTTTAGGACTGTTGGGATATACACTAGAATTTGCTAAAGCCGAGGAAGTGATGGGTAAATCGTACGCTATCAGTCGAAGGGATAAAAGCTTAGACGGTTTCCCTATACATATCATGGGCTTTAAAGATAGTCTGGATAAAAAGCGTAAAGATGGTGGTCCACGGATGTCTCCACATGCTTTGGTTCAGGAGTATTTAAACCTTACAGAGCACTTATATGCAATAGTATCTAATGGTTTGCAGATTCGCTTGTTAAGAGATAGTAGTCGTTTGATCAAATTATCTTTTTTAGAGTTTGATTTAGAGCGGATGATGGATGAAGAGCATTATGCTGACTTCGCTATTCTTTACAGATTGATGCATTATACCAGAATGCCTGTTAGCCAAGATGCGGTTGCTGAATCTTTAATAGAAACCTATCACACTAATTCGCTGGAATCTGGTTCTAGGATTAGAGCGGGTCTTTCAGAAGCCGTAGAATCTTCCATTTTAAGCTTTTCTAAAGGTTTTTTACAACATCCTAAAAATGATGCGCTAAGACAATGGTTAGAAGAAGGTGAAACCCATGCTAAATCTCAAGAATTTTACCAATGGCAGTTACGTTTAATATACCGTTTGTTGTTTTTAATGGTAATTGAAGAACGTGACCTTATCTTCCCTAAAGAGGCCAATAAAAAACAGCGTGATATTTATTACGACTATTACAGCATTAATAAATTACGGAAGCTATCCGAGAAGCGTTATTTAGCAGATGCTAAATATTCAGATTATTGGCAGTCTATTCAAAATACGTTTAAGCTTTTTGAAGATAATAAATTTGGAAGCCCTCTTGGTATTTTACCATTATCTGGAGATTTATTTGGTTATAAAGCTTTGGGTGTTTTAAATGAAAGTAAAATTGACAATAAAGTAGTTTTAGAGTGTCTAAAAAACTTAAGCATCTTTAAAAATGCAGACACAGGGCAAATTATGCGAGTGAATTATGCCTCGCTTAATGTAGAGGAATTTGGCTCTGTGTATGAAGGCTTATTAGAATACGACCCAAGTGTAATAAAGCGAGATAGCAAATATCATTTTGAATTTATAAAAGGTGATGACCGTTCTTCTTCAGGTTCTCATTATACACCAGATGAACTGGTACAACCATTAATTAAGCATTCACTGGATTATATCATACAAGACAAACTTAAAGAAGAGGATAAAGAAGCAGCCTTATTATCCATTACCGTTTGTGATGTAGCCTGTGGTTCTGGACATATTTTATTAAATGCCGCCAGACGTATTGCTACTGAATTAGCAGTGGTAAGAACTGGTGAAGACCAACCATCACCTTCTGCGTTTAGAGCAGCGATAAGAGACGTCATACGCCATTGTATTTATGGCGTTGACCTCAACCCATTGGCAGTAGAGTTGTGCAAGGTAGCCTTATGGCTAGAAGCCCATAACCCAAATGAACCACTTAATTTTTTAGACCACCATATTAAATGTGGTAATGCTATTGTAGGATTAGCTCATTTTAAAGAATTACAAAACGGGATTGCCAATGAGGCTTTCAAAACTTTACCTAGTGATAATAAAGATATAGCCACAACCTTTAGAAATAAGAATAAGGCAGAGCGAAAAACCAAAGGCCAATTAAGTATTTACGATTTAACAGGCTTAAAAGACAATCTTAATTCAGTAAGAGCTTCCTTTTCTCAATTTTTGGAAATGCCAGAAGTCACACCAGAAGAAATTAGCGCAAAAGCAGAAGCCTATAAAAAATTAACCACAGGTAAAGGCTGGTACCGCTTAAAACAATTAGCTGATTTAAAGGTGGCACAATTTTTTATCTCAAAAACGGAGGAGAATAAAGAAAAACTCACTACGGATGCTAAATACAGAACCTATTTAAATTCTGGAGCACAAATAAAAGACAGAGGAGCTGCAATGGCCACAAGTTCTCAAAAACGCTTTTTTCATTGGTTTTTGGAGTTTCCTGAGGTATTTAGTAATGGTGGTTTTGATTGTATTTTAGGGAATCCACCATTTTTAGGCGATAGAAGAATTAAAGAAGCTTATGGTGTTCATTTTTTAGAATGGATTAGGACCGTATTCACAGACGGAGCTACTATTGATTTGGTTGGATATTTTTTCTTAAGAATTAATGAAATTATTAAGCAAGGAGGATTTCAATCTCTTATATCAACTAATACCATAACTCAAGGCAAAGCAAGAGAAAAGGGTTTAGAAAAAATAATTTCAGACGGCAGTAATATTAATCATGCTGTTAAAAGTATGAAATGGCCTGGTTTAGCAGCAGTAGAGGTTTCACTAATAACTTTATTTAAGGGTGAATGGCTTGGTAATTTAGTTTTGGATAATGAAATTGTACAAAATATAACACCATATCTAGATAATCAAGAGTCACTAGGAAATCCTTTTTATCTCAAACAAAATAATGGTAAAAGTTATCAAGGAAGTATTGTACTAGGGATGGGTTTTGTTTTAGAGCCAAAAGAAGCTCTAAATCTATTAAAAAAATTAAAAAACGAAGAAGTTGTTCAACCCTACCTTAACGGGAGTGATTTGAATAGTAGCCCAACTCAAAGTCCATCGAGATATGTTATTAATTTTCAAGATTGGTCTGAAAATAAAGCTTCAAATTATATAGATATCTACAATATTTTATTAGAAAGAGTTAAACCAGAAAGACAAAGATGGAAAAAGGATAAAGAAGGAAATGATATAGTGGGAACTTATGCTTTAAGACATCCATTACCTAAAAAATGGTGGCAACATGCAGAAAAAAGACCTACTATGTACGAGGCTGTTCAATCAAAAGGAAGGGTTTTAGTCTCATGTCGTGTTTCTAAATATGTCAGTCAATCATTTGTGGAAGTAGGGCCTATTTTAGATGTGGCAACATCTGTTGTGGTTCGAGATAAGTGGTTTGAATTTGCGGGGCTTCAAAATTCCTTTCATCAAGAATGGGCATGGAAATACGCATCTACAATGAAATTCGATATTCGTTATACTAACAAAGATTGTATTGACACATTTCCGCTTCCAAATGAGAGTGAAAAACTTAATTCAATAGGCAAAAGGTTTCATGAAGAAAGATATAATCTTTTAGGTACTATTTATCTTGGTTTAACGAAAATGTATAATCAATTTCATAATCAAGATTTATTTCTAGAAGTAGAGAAATTAAGTTCGAAAGAGTTCCAAAAAAAATACGGTAAAGAATCTTGGGCTTTATATAACCATTTAGAGGTTAAAAAGGCTGGTAAAATTTCTTATGAAGAAGCCGTACCTCTAATTTTAAATTTGCGAGAACTTCATAAAGAAATGGATGAGGCTGTTTTAGAAGCCTACGGTTGGCATACAGATACAGAGCGTTGGGGTAAAACAATCAATTTAAGACATGATTTTTATGAGGTAGACTACTTACCAGAAAATGATAGGGTACGTTATACCATTCACCCAGAAGCACGTAAAGAAGTTCTCAAACGCCTATTGTTACTCAATCATGAAATGCACGAGGCAGAAGAGCGTAATATTCCCTATGAGGAGTTAGATGCAGAAAAAACATTAGAAATTTATAAAGGCCATATTAAAGATTGGCTACCCGCTAATAATAGTCTGCATGCTAAAACTTTAAAGTTTCTATCTAGTGCACAAGAGTTATTGCCAACCCTTGGTTCAAGCACAGCGCAGTCTTACAAACCGTTTGTAAACCAATATTGCAGTGCTTTAGAAAATGAGCTACAGCAAAAGATTTTTGTGGCATTTAATGAGCATTTCCAAAGTCAATGGATAGGCAAAGTAGAGGAAAGAAATAGCTATTTAAAAGAGCAAATGGCATTGGCGCCTAAGGGGATTATGCTGTTTAAAGCTCTCAAATTTAATTCAGACAAGTACACTTTGGGTAACATGCATTTCTTTTTAAGCCGTATTTCTAATGATAATAGTACCACTGTTCTAGCTAGCCCTCTTTTACAAAAGTTTAAAGCATTTATTTTAAAGCGTTACACTAGTGTTTTTATTAACAGAAATACATTTTCAGATCTCTATAACTTCATTAAAAAATTTAGAAATGAATCAGCACATACAGGAGAGGTAGATAAAAATATGGCAGTAGAGTGTATGGCCGAGGTAAGAAAGTTTTTTAAATTATTGGTTGAGAGTGAAATTATAGAAGAAAAGATAATTGAGGCAAAACCTGTTAAGAAAAAAACAAGAAAATCAAAAAGTAAGGAGTCTAAAGGCCCATCAAACTCTGGGCAAGCTACTTTATTTGAAGCACCTAATTTATTTAACCAAGATAGTTTAATTGGTTTTGAAAGTAAAGTTACCATTCAGAAAAAAGACGGTACAAGCTTCAAATACCATATTTCAAAAAATGCAGTAAAAGGAAAATTTACAGGTGAATACAAACAAATAACACCAAGCTCTTCTTTGGCAGAAAATATGTTTGGCAGAAAAGTAGGACACTCATTTTTATTTGGAGGCTTGGAGTATAAAATTTTAGAGTTAAAATAAATTATTACATAAAAAATTAGACTTAAATACATATAATTATGATTCAAAACGTATCAAACAAACCTGTTTCAGAGCTATTTTCATCAGAAAATCAGGTAAGTTATTTTATTCCAAAATACCAGCGTGAATATATTTGGTCAAAATTCAACTGGGAATCGTTGTTTGATGATATTGATGAAAGTGCTGGTGGTCACTTTCTGGGATCAATTATTTGTATAAATACCCAATTGGATTCGTTTAAAGCTGCTGAATTAGAACTTGTAGATGGGCAACAAAGGACAACTACCATCAGTCTTTTGTACTTAGCTATTTATAAGTATTTTCTTGAAAATATGCCTGAGGATGATGAGGAAGCCAGACATGAATTATTTAGTTTCAGAAAAAAGATTGTACTCCAAAATAAATCACCTCGAGTAACTCCATCATATACTGCTTCAAATCTAGATGATTATAACTGGATTTTCTTTGAAGTGCTTGGTAATAAGGTGAATAAGCCACCCAAAAAACCTAAATTTTTGGGGTTAAGAAGAATGTACAAAGCCTTTGATTATTTTTATGATCGGCTAAATGAAATAGATGATAATGGTAATTCTACTTTTACATATAGCAAGGCTCAAGAATTTCTTAATAAGTTAAATATGGCCACTATTGTTAAAATTGATGTAATTGGTCACTCGGATGCATTTACATTATTTGAGACTTTAAATAATAGAGGGGTTCCATTATCTGCAGTAGATTTAATAAAAAATAAATTACTTGGAAAACTAGAAAAAAACACAAGTGGTCAAAACAATAAAACTACACTTGATGAAAATTATGAGAGATGGAGTGGAATTGTTTCTAACTTAACAGACGAATACAGTACACAAGAACGTTTTTTGAGGCAATTCTATAATGCATTTAAGGTTAGTTCTGATATTGAAGTGAAAAAGGCACCAAAGGCTATGAAATCTAATCTTATTAGAATCTATGAAGAGTTGATAGATAGAGACGCCAATGCGATGTTAGAAAGACTTGAGGAATGTTCGGAAATTTACAATAGTAATATTGAATTTAATAATAATGAAACTCAAAAAGATTTAGTTTTTGCACTAAGAAACCTTGAGAATGTGAATGGTGCAGATGCCTATATGCTCTTAATGTTTTTAGATAAAAGATTTAAAATAAATTCGGAACAGAAAATACAAATGATAAACCTATTGTGTAAGTATTTTATCAGACGTAATATTACAGACACCCCCAATACAAGAAATCTAACCAACTACTTTATAGATATAATCGAGGAACTAAATAATTTAGAATCCTACAATTTTTCCGAAGCTAAAGAAATATTTCTAAGATTAGGTCGCCCAGCTGACGATGAGCTTTTTTCGAAAAAATTAAGAGGAAATGTTTATGAGGAAAATGTTGGAGCTGTTCGTTACATATTATCTTCTATTGAACTTAATGAGACTCAAACAGATGAAATTTACACCAACTTTTACGAAAGAGATAAAAAGAAATTTAAATGGACAATAGAACATATTTTGCCACAAGGAGATAATATTCCAAAAGAATGGGTTCATATGATTGCTGATGGAGATGAAAGCCTTGCCAATCAAATTAAAACAAATCAAGTTCATAAATTTGGAAATTTAACATTAACTGGATATAACTCGAAGCTCAGTAATATGTCCTTTGATAGAAAGAAAAATCGAGTACAAGATGGAAAGAATATAGGTTATATGAATGGGTTATGGTTAAATAAAATATTAAGTGATCAAGAAAGTTGGACAGCAAAAGATATTGAGAAAAGAACAGAACTAATAGTAGAAAAGGCAATTCAACTTTTTTCATTTAACTATGAAAATTAAAAGAGAATTTTTTAAACCTTGTGAGGTAGTTTTTTAAAGCAATAGTTATTTGGTTAAATTCAATATAAATTTCATTGACCTAACAATTGATTTTATTGGACAAATGGCATTTTTAGAAAATCTTTAAATTTTATTGTATTACAATGATTTTCATTGCTAAATATCATTGATTTTTTGATTAAAAATCAAAAAATTATTTTGAAGAATAATATTTTAAATTTTAATAGAACTTTTCACTTATTGTTTTCAATTGAATTTTTAATTGGTTTAAAACAATAAATCTTCTCTTAATAGTTATTTTTTGTTTTTTCAATTGATTACAATTAATCTCATTGTATTTTATTGTTTTTCCTGTATTGGTATTTTTATTATTTTAATTAAATAATCAATCTTCTTTGAATCAATAAAAAATAGTAGTATTACTATTTATTTTAATTGATTTTTCGTTTCTTTGTCTCCATGGACAGTAAGTTTACTTTAGACCCTTATTTTGGTGACCTATCAGACCCTGAAAGTTTGATTAATTATATATACACGCCATTGTTTTTAAAAACAAAAATAGATGTCTTATATTTTGATGTTTTAAATTGGGAGAAATATGATCTACTTTCAATCGACCTTGGATTAAACACTATAAATACTGGCTTTAAAAAAACAGCTATCAACTTTGTTCAGTATGTTTGGATTAAGATGATTGAAGCCTTGACTAAATATGGTTTTTCTTATGACGATATTAGGGCAATTAGAGCGAAACTGAACCAAAAATTACATTATTCATTAAGTTTTAGCCAAACGATTGCAGCCAAAATATCAATACAAGACTCAGACAATCACAAAGAAGGGTTTATCACTGAGTTTGAAAAACTTGTAATGTTAATTATCGCAGACCGAAAGAATTATAAATTTTTCTTTTATAAGGATGCTCCAGCTGATTTTTTCCTTTTTGAAGATAGTACTCTTGATAGATGGCGAGATTTTAATGAAGATGAATTACTAAGAGAAAAGTTTAATAAAGATCATTTTAGTTTTTCACTGTATAAAGTATTTGAACCTTTTTTATCGGAAGAACTTCATCAATTTGATACCAGGTCCGTCACAATTCTTTCTTCAGAAGAGGATAAAGTATTGAGAATGTTAAGAAGAGATTACAACAATTTAAAATCCATTACAATTCGTTTTAACAAGTCTAAGCCAACTCATTTAGAAATTAAAACTACAAAGCAAGTTTCAGCTGAAAGCCGAATTATGGAACACATTCAAAAAAGAGACTATTCAACCATTGTTATTCAAACAGTTGATGGGAGTGTAGTTAATTTTGAAAACACAAAGAAATATAAATTAGGATACTGAATACCTCAGATCAATTGATACGTCACAATCCTATTGTAAAAAGCAAAGGAATTGTACATACATCAAAATCATGTTATCAGATTATGAATGCAAAATCATTTTAAATAAAAACAGAAAAGAAAAACTAACCAACGAAGAAGTACAACAAATCAAAGCTTTTTTTGAGCTCATTGCCAATGCTCAATTAGAAGCTTTTCAAAATTCTAAGCAATGAAAAGAGCTGTAATCATGTCAAGAGTCAGTAGTGACGAACAAGCCAAAGGGTTTAGTTTGGGTGTTCAATTTGAGCAGTTAACAAACTATTGTAAACGCAAGGATATTGAGGTTGTTGCGCATTACAAAGAAGACCACTCCGCTAAAAACTTTAATCGTCCTGAATTTCAAAACTTTTTGAGATTCGCAAAAAAGAACAAGAAGACCATTGATTATTTATTAGTCACAACTTGGGACCGCTTTTCCAGGAACGTCACAGATTCATTTGTAATGATTCGTCAATTAAAAGAAATGGGAATAGAAGTTCAAGCCATTGAACAACCTATTGATTTTAGCATACCAGAGAGTAAAGCCATGCTGGCTATAAACTTAGTATTTCCAGAGATAGATAACGACCGAAGGTCGATAAAGATACGAGGTGGTATCAGAGGGTCCTTAAAAGCAGGTCGTTGGTGCAGAATGGCACCTGTAGGGTATGTAAATAGGAGAGATGTAAATAACAGACCCATTATTCAGCCCAGCCCAAAGGCTAAATTTATTCAATTTGCATATAAGGGAATCATAAAAGGGAAAACACAAGCAGCAATTCGTGAAGAATTGGGTAGTAAAGGATTTAAAGTCAGTAGAAATAATTTATCACTTTTATTGAAAAATCCTGTATACATGGGTAAGATTGTAGTACCCAAAGAAGGAGAGGAGCAGGAACAGTGGATTGAGGGTATTCATCAAGGAATTATTTCTGAGAAACTGTTTTACCAAGTTCAAGAAAAATTGTTCGAACGTCAAAAGAAAAGAAATCGACCTATTTATAACACACTACGCGAGGAGCTTCCATTAAGAGGAATCTTACAATGTTCCAAATGCCAGTCGAAAATGACTGGGAGTCCTTCAAAGAGCTGTACGGGTAAAAAATATTTTTATTATCACTGCAATCATTGTAAAAAAGAGCGATTCTCAGCAACGAAAGTCAACACGGTTTTTGAATCTATTTTAGATGATTTTCAATTTACCAAACAATCCAAAGTGCTGTACAAAGAGATTTTAAAGTCTTTATCTGGAGTGAATCAAAAAGACAGAGCTAGGAAAAGAAAAAAGTTAGAGAAGGAATTAGCTTCCGCAAACCAACGTATTGAAAATTTACAAGATCTATTGGTAGACGGAACTATTTCTCCTAAAGTATATGGTCAAACATTAAATCGATATACCAAGCAACGCGATCAAATCACTTCAAGTTTTAATGGACTTAATACCTCAGATTCTGAATATAAGGGTCTTATTGAAAATGCATTTCAACATTTAGAAAATTTTAAACAAACCTACACCAATAGTGCTATTGCGCATAAAAAGAAGCTGATAAGTTCGATTTTCCCAGAAAAAATAGAATTTGACGGAAAAAAATGTCGAACTACAAGAATCAATGATGTGTTGAGGTATATCTTACAGATAGACAAGGAGTTAGATGAAAATAAAAAGGGACAAATCTCAAAAAATATGAGTTTGTCCCGTGTGGTGGTGTCCGTGAGAATCGAACTCTAATTTCTATGATTTACAGTCGTTATTTATAAATTCAAATTGTTTTAATCCTTTAACGAGTTGGTTAGATAAATTTTCTGAGCGCGCTACTAAAACAATAAAACGGTTATACTATTATAGTGTAACCGTTTTATTATTTAAAAAGACCTCGTTTCAATACTCTCAAAGATTAATAGAAATTCTTCCAGCGATTATTAGAAAAGTTCAAAAT
>Ga0209715_1000877_pt1 | contig 25338 bp, 26 predicted proteins | sample COGITO_mtgs_1205_2_FD_184809 | JGI IMG/M metagenome (GOLD analysis project Ga0209715, IMG submission 184809) | Pelagic marine microbial communities from North Sea - COGITO_mtgs_120503 (SPAdes) (version 2) | ecosystem: Environmental > Aquatic > Marine > Epipelagic ... | reverse complement strand
TGCAATTTCAAACATAAGTTCTGGCTCAAAGCTCCCTTCAATGTGGAGATGAAGCTCTGCCTTGGGTATGCCTTGAATGATGTTTTTTAGATTTGTTTTTTCCATTTGAACGTTTTAGCTAAACTGCGTTTTAATGCAGTTTAGGTTTTGTTCTAAACTTACTAATGCCAATCAGCCTCTTTACATTTACCTTTTTCCCATATCCAGCTCTGTCTCCCTGTTATTTCACCATCGTGGCCAATTAAATTGAAAACTTCATTTGTTCTATCGTTGGTCGCTACCGCATATTCAAAAAAGTTAATATTAAACCCATAAAAAAAACTGTAACAATTATCACATATTTTAAGATTCGCAGTTGATATAGTTTCCCACCCTTTAGCATCCTGTTCTTTATAGAAAATATCTCCGTTTGACTTGTTCATTACAACAAACACGTTTACTGCATAAATATCACCGTCGTCCTTGTATTTCGGTTTAAGCGTGGTTAATAACTGGTATTTTTTTTCAAAGGAAATATTAACCTTATCAATTGTTTCCCAATTCAAATTATCTGAGCGCTGTTTAACTGTATCTTTCATTTGGAGATATCCATTTTCCATATTTAACCTAAACTGTGATTGATCCCTATTTATGGAGGAATAGCTGAATATGTCTTCTTTGACCAATGATTCTGAAGAGTCTAATTTCAAGACTTTGTTTTTTAAACCTTCCTGTTCGTTATTCACACTGTCATTGTAATCATTCAATTTTGTAGTGCTTATTTTTAAAATTTCTTTATCCTTTTTGGATTCTCTATCATTTGATGGAGAGCAACTCCAAAATGATAACAAGCCTAAAATCATAAAACATATTTTGTTTTTCATATTACCATAATTATTTATTGTTTATAACGGCTCTCAAGTAGGAGACGTGGGCTTCACGGTGTGGTTGTTTAGCCCATGGCTTTTAGTTGATGTTATATAGTGTATTATTTAACTAATACAAAATACATATAATCCTCATCTATTTGCTCTATCCATTCCATGGTATCCCCCTTGATTCTCACGTGATATGATTCTTGACCATCATCGAAAACAGTATTATTTGATTTTAACGCCCAATTTCTATTAAAGGTTCGATACTCTTCCTCACTAGCAAAAGCACTATTATCAACTATTAGGCTGCCATTTTCTTTGATTGAAAACTTTCGTCCTTCTAATCCAAATGTCGTTACTGATTGACTGTCTTTAATTGTGAAAAAAGAGCTTATCACAGTCCAGGCCCCATATAAATCCTCCTTATTTATTGGCACAACCTTTTGATACTTAGCTTCGGCAGCTGAATGCCTAAACTTTTTCAGGTCAGTAATTGCGCTTAACGGCTCATCTGCGTTTAACGGCTCATCATTGCTGACAGAACAACTAATTAATAATATGACAGATATTATGGATAGTGCTTTGTGTATTTTATTCATGGTTTGTATGGTCTATGCTATATAACGATGCGTATAAACTAAGTTATTCAATTTAGTTTATACTGTGTTGGTGTTTTTTAATAAATAATATTCTATTTTTAATAAAAAATCAAAGGAATGAATATATCAAAAAAGGTCTTAAAGGGTTTAGCTTACATTTTCGTTGTGTCATTTATTCTTGATCTAGGTTTTGAAATTATTTCTGAATTCAATCATTATAAAAATGGAGAATTGAGTTATAAACATGCATTTTTTGAAGGTTTGAAATTTTCTATTATTTTGACATTGGGTGCGTATTTAGGACAAGTGTATTTTTCAAAAAACAAGTCAAACTAAATTGTAATTCTTTAAAATTAATTAACACCAACGTTTCGGCTAAAGGTAGTTGAAAATTAGCTTTAGACAGTGTTGTAGGTTTTTAATTGCAATCAATATTTTCGCCATTTTCATCCCAGCATTTTTGACTTATTAGTTTTATATCCTCATAAAATAAATTTTTATGTGAATATTCTTTTATTGATTGCAATTGACTATTTTCCCAGTAATATTCCTTGACTGTTCCAGTTCGTATTCCTTCTTCATTTTTCACCCAAACTTCCTCCTTTTCTATCTTACCCCCATTTCCATACCATTTTTTAGATTTCATTATTAATCCATTATCATAAGTTTCTTCTCTAACTAATATTCCATTAATGTGCCATTCTTTAGATAAACCATTTAAAACACCGTCTTTGTAAGTATTGATCTCCGTTAATTTACCTTCAAAGCACCCTTTATTCACACCGGTGAAGTCGATCGGAACATTATCAAATCTATATTTTTCTCCTTTTACATTATCACAATCTAAAAGTTTTCCTTCGCTTTCAAGACCTGTCCTTTGATAAGCCCAATTGTCAAAAATATTACTATAATAAATGATGATTAAACATACTAATAACCCAATTAATGCTACAAAGCCCAATTTAAATTTTACCATGATTTTTAATTTAATGAGTCATAAAATAATAATTACCTACAACGTAGGGCTAAAGATACATCTTTATTTTTCCATTGTGAAGCCTTATAAAATCAAGGCGTACAGGAATCAGCTTGTTTTTGGATCAGAGTGGAAAGCACAGCTTTCACATGATTTTTTGTTCTTGACATACTTTAAGTATAACCGTCTGATCAGATAAAAAAGAGCAGCAGATAGAATTAGAAATAGGGCAACTTGTTGGAACATAGACTAAAGTTAGTTCATATTACGATAATATCAAAAAGGTAAGTAAAGCGAAGGCATATGCCATTACACCCATAAAGGCCATTTGAATGATGGGCCATTTCCATGATTGAGTTTCTCTTTTTACAACGGCTACTGTTGACATACACTGCATGGCAAAAACGTAAAATACCATTAATGACATTCCTGATGCCAAGGTATAGGTTGGTGTTCCATCTTTTCGTTTTTCTTTCGTCATCGTTTCTCTTAGTTTTTGCTTTTCTTCTCTTTCATCATGAACAGCATATATTGTACTTAAGGAACCCACAAAAACTTCCCTTGCAGCAAAAGAGGTAATAAGCGAAATACCCATTTTCCAGTCATAACCCAATGGTTCAATTACGGGTTCAATTAATTTACCCAAATTACCGATGTAAGAATTTTCAAGCATTATCGATGATTTCATGCTTTGCTGGTCTTCTTTATTTGCCTCTTGGTATTGTGTGCTTTGCATTAAGCTTTGGCTTGACTTTTCAATTTTATCACCTGGTCCATATGAAGCCATAAACCAAAGCACTATCGAAATGGCAAGAATGATTTTACCGGCATCAAATACGAATATTTTAATTTTTTCTAGAACTGTGAAACCAACATTTCTCCACACTGGAGCTTTAAGGTTCGGCAATTCAAGCAAGAGAAAACCTTTGGATTTATTTTTAATGAGAAGTTTAAGAACAAAGGCTGTAAGCAAGGCGCCAATAATACCGAGGAGATAAAGACCAAACAAGACCAATCCCTGAACATTAATAAAACCCATTACATATCTCTCGGGAATGACCAGGGCAATGAGAAGTGTATACACAGGAATTCGGGCGCTACAGCTCATAAGAGGTGCAATCAAAATGGTGATGAGTCTTTCTTTCCAATTGGATATGGTTCTTGTAGACATTACTCCGGGTATTGCGCAGGCCAAGCTTGAAATCAAGGGGACAATACTTTTGCCATTCAAACCCAAAGGCCTCATGATGCGATCCATGATAAAGACAACACGTGACAGGTATCCTGTCTCTTCCAAAATGGCGATAAAGAAAAAGAGTAAGGCAATTTGAGGAATGAATATGAACACGCCTCCAATACCTGGGACAATGCCCTGGCTAATCAGATCATTAATGACTCCAGATGGAAGGGTGCTTGAGGTGAATTCAGATAAGGACAAGAAGCTGCTTTCTATCAAGTCCATGGGGTAGCTTGCAAATGAAAAAATAAACTGGAAAATCACCATTAAAACCATCAAGAAAAACAGATAACCCCATAGTGGATGAACAAAAAACAAATCAAGCTTGCTTGTTTTTTGGGACTTTTCTTTTTTGACGAAAGAAGGTGTCAACTCCTGAATTTTTTGCTTTCGAAGTTCCACTCGTTTTCTATCAAAATGAGGAGTTGACTCTTCGGTAAGTTCATCCTCAATTAAGAATCTTGTGTTTGCTCTTTTTTTATGTTCGCTGATGGTTTCAATAATCCTGTCTTTACCGATACCAACTCTCGCATTGGTTGAAATTATGGTAATGTCAGGAAAGCATGCTTGTAATTTGTCTAAGTCAATCTGAATCCCCTGCTTTTTAGCCAGATCCCACATGTTCAAGACCAAAACCATGGGGAGCCCCAGGTCATAGAGCTGGGTAAATAAAAATAGATTATTTTCTATCCTCGATGCATCAACAACCGCCATGATGAGGTCTGGGTAATCGGGATTGTTTTTATCCTTTAGAGCCTTAGAAACCACCTCTTCATCGACACTTCTGGGATTCAAGCTGTAAGTTCCAGGAAAGTCAATGATTTCTACTGATTCATTTTCAGTAGTATAAAATCCAGATTTTTTCTCAACGGTTACGCCCGCGAAGTTTCCAATTTTTTGACGCATACCCGTGAGCAGATTAAAGACTGAGCTTTTACCTGTGTTTGGATTTCCGAGTAGCGCAATTTTCATAAGCGTAATACCTAGGATTTAATTTTTTTTACAATTACATGATTTGCTTCTGATTTTCGAATCGATAAAATAAACCCGTTGATATCGATCGCAATAGGATCTCCTAGTGGCGCCACCAATACAATTTGGGTAATCAGCTTTTCAGTTAAGCCCATTTCGATAAGCTTCGTTGCAATAGCTCCGTCTTCAATCTTTGAGATTTCTATTTGCTCTCCAATTTTACAATCCGATAGTCTTACATTCATGACCTACAAAAATAGCTTTGATCTTCGAAAATACCTATACCTCATTAAAGGTATTTGTGTCATTTAACCCCATCACAAATCGAGCTGTGGACCTTGTTTTTTGCTCCAACAGAATTTCTTTTCCAGTAGTGACAAAGTCAATCGTTTGTTGATCGTAATGCCTTATGGTTACCAATTCTAAGTTGGTATTGTACTTGACAATAAAGGATGATTCTAATGCAGATTCAACTTGAGAGATCACATCCATTTTATCATCCATTAAAAAAGAAAAGCTCAAAGCCGAATTCTGCATGATGTTGATGTGGGCGTTTATCCTTGATAGCTTTAGGAAGACATCACTCAGGTTTTCCTCAATCAAAAAGGAAAAATCTTTGGGCATAATAGAAAATAAAACCTGATTTTTTTTAAAAATAAATGACGGAATCGCATCATCATTTTCTGTCCTTTTCTGAATGATTGTGCCTTTCTTTTCAGGGTGAACAAAGGACTTCACATAAAGAGGAATATTCTTGTTTTGAAGGGGTTTTATGGTTTTGGGGTGAATGACACTGGCTCCGTAATATGAAAGCTCAATCGCTTCTTTAAATGAAATCTGCTCTAACTTGATGGTGTCCTCAAAATATTTTGGGTCTGCATTAAGCATTCCTGGAACATCTTTCCATATGATGACTTCTTTTGCATCAGAGGCATAGGCAAAAATCCCTGCTGAATAATCCGATCCTTCTCTGCCCAACGTTGTGGAATCTCCTTCATTATTGCTTCCTACAAAGCCCTGAGAAACGACAACCCTGCTCTCTTTATGTAGCAGATTTAAGCATCCATTAACCTCCTTTTCAGTTAGCGCCCAATCGACATTTGCATTTTGGTAATTGCTATCTGTTTTAATACACGTTTTGGCGTCTAACCAAGAACTTTTTACATCGGATTTTTCTAAACAGTGTTGAATTATTTTTGTTGAAAGCATTTCACCGAAAGGAATAAGTTGATCATATAAATAACTTCGGTTTTCCCTTTCATTTTTATCAAAAAAACTTGTGATTTGCTTGAACAGGGCATTTATAATTTCATTGATCTCTACCAGAGAATCACCTTTAAAAAGATCTTGAATGATGTTTAAATGGAAAGTCTTTAATTCGTTTGTTCTATTTAGATATGCCTCTTTGTCTTTTTTAATAAAAGAATCGAAAATATCTTCCAACTTGTTGGTTGTTTTGCCCATGGCTGAAACTACGATCACCAAATTGAATTGGTCATGTTTTTGAATGATGTCAACAATATTTAATACCGCTTTGGCATCCTTTACTGATGCACCACCAAATTTGAAAACATGTATTGCTGAGTTCATTTTAAAAGCTATTAATCAAGAACCTCTGTCAGATCTTGTATGGTTTTTCTAGGTCTTGCATTTTGATATAAAATAGAATAGACACATTCTAAAATAGGCATATCAACATTAAACTCATCTTTTACGATAGACAAAGATTTAACCGCATAATAACCTTCAGCAATCATATTCATTTCCATCTGAGCCGTCTTAATGGAATAACCTTTACCAATCATAAAACCGAAAGAACGATTCCTAGAAAACTTAGAATAGGCCGTTACAAGGAGATCACCTAGATATGCACTTGTTTTGGTATCTCTATGAATCGGGTGAACAGCATCAATAAATTTTTCTATTTCACGAATGGAATTGGAAATCAAAACGGATTGAAAGTTATCTCCATAGCCCAGTCCCGAGGTGATGCCAGCAGCCAAGGCATAAACATTTTTTAAAATTGCTGAAAATTCAGTTCCAAATAAATCATCTGAAATGGCTGTTTTTACATATCGACAAGACAAAACATTGGCAATTCTAGTTGCTTTATCTTGGTCTGAACAAGCTACCGTGAGGTAAGACAGTCTTTCCATGGCTATTTCTTCTGCATGACATGGACCACATATAATCCCTATGTTTTCATACGGCACATTAAATTGCTTGTGAAAATACCTAGCAGGTATCATATTGTATTCAGGAATCATCCCTTTGACTGCAGAAAAAATGATTTTGTTTTTTAGCAAGTCTTTTGGGAGTGCTTCGAAAGTTTTATGGATAAATGCAGAAGGAATGGCGATAATAATAATTTCAGCATTTGTGATCTGCTCAGTAAGGTTTGAGCTTAATTCTATATTTGAGATATCAAAAGATGCAGATTGAAGATAATTTGGATTGTGGGCATACTTTTTTAGGTGAGAAATGGATTCCTCGTTTCTCATCCACCACATCAGTTCATTTGTGTTCTCACTAATGAGTTTTGATAATGCGGTTGCCCAGCTACCTCCTCCAACGACAAGAATTCCTGAATTTTCCTTTGAGCGCATACTGCAAAAGTAGTATAAAGTTTAGAAGATATTAATTAGTTGTAATTGATGAGGTCACCCGAATTTAATGCATCTGCAAATGTATCTCTCATTTTTTCAAGTTTTAGCTTAGAATGAGGATCCCCCTCATAGGCACTTGTTTTTAGTTTGTAATAAGTGTCTAATGATTGCCCAAAAAGGTCTTGTTCAAGTTTCCCTTTAATCTCCATGATTTTTGAATTAACACCAATTAAATAGTGCTCAATTTCACCGAGTTTATTGAGTTCTTCTTTATTTAGGTCTGTTTTCTTCAATAAAAAATGATAGTGGGGAAGAAGCTGATTGAGCAATGTAATAAATCGCTCTAATTCTTCATCTAATTCTTTTCTATTTTCCTTAAAATTCTCCATGTTTAAAGGGATACATGAGTAAATATAGTATATTCTTAAAAGTGTTATCCTTTCAAAAATGATTTTAACACCAATCAATTGTTGATATCTCTACTTATCCGATTATTTTTGTCGAACATTTTCATTCATTTATTCGTTTTAAAACAAAAAATCATGTATCAAAATTTTAGACCTCTACTTATTCTTTTTATCTCGTTTTTCGCATTTGAATTTACGGCATCGTCTCAAGTAGATACCCCACCGTTAAGTCCAGTAGCTACAATCAAGCAGAATGTTGGTTTAAGTGAACTTGAAATCACCTACTCTAGACCATCGAAAAGAGGCCGTCAGGTATTTGGAAATGTGGTATCCTATGACGAAATGTGGAGATTAGGTGCAAATAAAAATTCAACATTTACCACGTCTGATGATTTGTATTTTGGTGCCGACACCTTAAAAAAAGGCACATATGCCATTTTTGCTAAGCCTCAAAAAGATTCTTGGAATGTGGTATTTTATTCTGACTATTCCAACTGGGGAACACCAGATGAATGGGAAGAGTCTAAGGTTATGGTATCGCTGAATCCTACGAAAGTATCACTAAAAAAAAGTGTAGAAACACTAAGTATTTCAATTGACAACATCAAAACAGATGGTGCTGTTTTATCAATATGTTGGGATAGAGAAAAAGTTGAAATGCCTTTTAGTATAGATACAAGATCGAAAGTTGAAGAGAGTATTGCCAAAGTAATGGGTGGACCATCTGCCAACGATTACTACAGTTCAGCAAAGTATTACTATACAAAAGAGCTAGACAAAAAGAAAGCATTGGAATGGATCAATTCAGCTGTCGAAATTCGTGGTGCTTCGGCTTATTGGATGACCAAAATGCAAGCAGAAATTTTAGCATGGAATGGTGATTATTCGAAAGCCATAGAAACAGCCAAGATTTCCATGAAAATGGCTGCATCTAAAGGTAATGATGACTATGTGCGCATGAATGAGGAATCAATCTCGCAATGGCAAAAAATGAAATAACTGGTGTTTTCCAAGTATAAGTACCACTTCCTATTACACTTTATTATTTTCCTGTGGGGTTTCACAGGAATACTTGGAAAGTTGATTCATTTGGATGCCCTGTACATTGTGTGGTATAGGGTAGGGATAGCATCCTTTGTGATCTTGTTGTATTTGCTTTTTGTGAAGTCGAAGTTAACCATTGACAAGAAGCATTTGGGAAAGATAGCCTTGGTTGGCTTGGTAGTCGCAGCACACTGGGTTACTTTTTATACCTCTATTCAATGGTCTACAGCTTCGTTAGGTATTCTTTGTTTGTCTACGACAACACTTCATGTAGCGTGGCTTGAGCCACTCATTATGAAAAAAAAGTTTTCATGGATAGAGTTTTCTCTCGGACTCATTGTTGTTGCAGGAATATATTTTGTTTCTGGAGACTTTTCTAGTCAAGAATATTGGGCAGTTTTAATGGGTTTAATTTCTGCTTTTCTTGCTGGGTTTTTCGCCGTTAGTAATGCCAAATTGGTTGAAGATGTTCCTTCTACTCATATTAGTATGTATGAGTTGGCAATAGGCTTTGTTGGTTTAAGTATTTATTTGGCCATGACCAATAAGATCAACATGTCCATGTTTTCAATGGCGATGTCTGATGTCTACTGGTTATTGTTTTTAGCAGTAGTTTGTACCTCATTTGCTTTCCTTGTTACCATCGACATTGTTAAAAAGTTAGGTGCTTTTACGGTTTCTTTGAGTATAAATCTTGAGCCGGTTTATACCATTATACTCGCTATTTTTATTTTAAAAGAGCACGAGCAATTAGGCTCCAATTTTTACATAGGGTCCCTTCTAATCATTTTGGTGGTGATCGCTAACGGTGTGATTAAAAACTATCAAAAAAGAAAAACTTTGAGGGTTATTAGATAAAATTTAATAGAAAAATTAAAAAATATGGAATACAACAATCTTGGAAAGTCGGGTTTAAAAGTAAGTAGGTTGTCCTTAGGCTCTTGGTTGACCTTTGGGAAGTTGATAGACGATAAGGTCTCCGAAAAACTTATGCATTATGCCTATGATAATGGGGTCAACTTTTTTGATAATGCTGAAATTTATGCTAGAGGTAAGAGTGAAAAAGTGATGGGAAAAATCCTCCATAATAGTGGGTGGTCGAGAGATAGTTTTATTGTTAGCAGCAAAGTGTTTTTTGGTACTGGCGGTCAATGGCCAACTCAAAAAGGATTGAATCGCAAACATGTTTTCGAGGCTTGTCATCAAGCGTTGAAAAGACTACAGGTAGATTACTTGGACCTTTATTTTTGTCATCGACCTGACAAGTCAACACCAATTGAAGAAACAGTATGGGCCATGCATCAGCTTATTATGCAGGGTAAAATATTGTATTGGGGAACCTCTGAGTGGAGTGCTCAAGAAATCATGGAAGCCCACTTTTTTGCCAAGCAGAATCATCTTATAGGTCCAATTGTCGAACAACCAGAATACAATATGTTTGCGCGTAAAAAAGTGGAGGTAGAGTTTGCTCAACTGTATAAAACGGTAGGGTTAGGAACAACAATTTGGTCTCCTTTGGCTAGTGGAATCTTGACTGATAAATATTTGAATAAATTTCCAAAAGGAACAAGGTTGGGAGTTGAGGGATTAGAATGGCTCAAAGAAAAAAACGTAACGGAAGAAAAATTGTCAAAAGTTACCGCACTTAATGAGCTTGCAAATGAATTAGATATGAGCTTGCCTATTATGAGTTTGGCTTGGTGCTTAAAAAATGAGAATGTTTCCACGGTCATTTTAGGAGCTTCTAAAATGAGTCAGCTCAAAGAAAACATAAAGTCCATCGATGTCTTGAGTCAAATGGATGAGAGCGTTATGGAACGAATAGAAAAGATTTTAGAAAACCAACCCGAACATCCAACATTTTAGATGGTCATTGGTTTATTCCTATATTCTTCTCGGATTGGTGATTAGAATTCGTTAATTTTGCAGAACTTTTGAATAGATAAGATGATAAAAACAGATATTATTATAATAGGAGCAGGGCCCGTGGGCTTGTTTACCGTTTTTGAGGCGGGATTGTTGAAGCTTAAGTGTCACCTGATTGATTCTTTGCCCATTCCTGGTGGTCAGTGTGCAGAAATTTATCCAAAAAAACCCATTTATGATATCCCTGGATTCCCTTCCATTCTTGCAGGAGAACTGATAGACAATTTAATGGATCAGGCAGAACCATTCAAGCCTGGATTTACACTAGGAGAAGCTGCTACAGATATTGACAAGCAGGAAGATGGCTCATTCGTTGTTACTACCATAAAAGGCACAAAACATGCTGCTCCAATAGTCATCATCGCAGGAGGTTTGGGCGTGTTTGAACCAAGAAAACCACCTATTCAAAATATTTCTGAGTTCGAAGATTGTGGTGTCGAATACATCATCAAAGATCCAGAAATGTATAGAGGTAAAAAGTGCGTAATAGCAGGAGGAGGGGACTCTGCTCTTGACTGGTCCATTTTCTTGGCTGAAAAGAAAATTGCAAAAGAGGTTGTGCTTGTACACCGAAGTAGCTCTTTTAGAGGTCACTTGGATTCTGTTCAAAAAGCAATTGACTTAGCCGAAAAGGGTGACATAAAGCTCGTAACAGAGGCAGAGGTTACTGGGTTAGTAGGTGGAGATAAATTAGAGAAAATTCAAATCACACATCAAAAAACAGGTGAAATGTTCGAGGATACCGATCATTTTATACCACTTTTCGGATTAAAACCATCCTTGGGACCGATCGGTAAGTGGGGATTGGAGATAGAAAAAAATGCCATAATTGTAGATCCTGTTGATTATTCAACGAATATTCCAGGTATATACGCAGTAGGAGATGTGAATACTTATACGAACAAATTAAAATTGATTCTTTGTGGTTTTCATGAGGGAACCTTGGCAGTTCAATCGGCGTTTGCACGAATACATCCTGAAAAAAAGAATGTACTTAAGTATACTACAGTAAACGGAGTTCAAGGCTTCTAATTGACAATTTGATATCTTTACGGAGTAAGATTTTATATAATGAATCGTTATTCTCTTAATACTTTAATATTACTTGGGGTTATCTCTATGGCCGGCATCATGGTTATACAAGGTGTTTGGGTTCGAAAGACCATGGAGTTACAAGTGAAGAATATTGCCATTCAAGAAAAGGAAGACAGCTTAAATCTTAAAGAATTTTCAGAACAAAGCCATGTGGCTCTGAGAAATGTGTTGGAAAAGATCAACACCAATTTATCAGATAGTTCAGATTTATATGGTGCGGTTAAGCAGATCAGAACCAACAGGTTTAGGGTAGATATTAATGAAGAGCTACAACCCTATTATCTTGAAACTTTACTCAAAAAAGCATTTTATGAGCAGAATATAAATCAGGATTTTGTCTATGGTATTTATGATTGCTTTACGGATTCGATTGTTTACGGGAATTTAATAAAGTACACCAAAGAGTCGTCCTATGAACCCATTTCTCTTGATGATGCTGGTATTACTTCTGAAAGCCTATCTATTAAAAATGATGGACATTACTTTACTGTGTTTTTTCCGAATGTTGAGGCAAAAACCATTCAACCTGTTCAGTTCATCTCTCCATGGATATATATTGGTGTAATTATATTGCTTGTAATGGTTTTTTTCGCCTACAGTCTCGTGATTATCTTTCGTCAGAAGAAATTGTCAGAAGTTAAAAACGACTTCATTAATAACATGACGCATGAGTTAAAGACGCCTATTTCCACGATTTCTTTGTCAAGTGAAATGTTGATGCGTATGCCGAATGGTGATGATTTTAATAAAATAAAACGATATGCTGGAATTATATATGATGAAAACAAACGTCTTGAGCATCAGGTAGAACGCGTATTAAATGTAGCCAAGCTTGATAAGGATAAATTGGTGCTAAATAAAGAAAAAATCAATATTGAAGAAATCTTGGTTCAGCTTAGTGATAATTTTAAGCTTATTGAAAATAAGAAAGGGTCTGAAATTCTGCTTGAAATAGGAGATGTGAGTCATGAAATTACGGCCGACCCGGTGCACATAACGAATGTCATTCATAATTTAACGGACAATGCGTTGAAGTATAGTGGAGAAAATGCAAACATTAAAATCTCAACAAGTAGAAGTAAAAAGGAGCTGGTTATTCATTTTGTAGACCAGGGGATTGGAATTAAAAAGGAACATTTGAAGTCTATTTTTGATAAGTTTTATAGGGTTCCAACGGGAAACATACATAATGTGAAAGGATACGGTTTAGGTCTATATTATGTAAAACTTATTGTTGAATCACATCAAGGCTCTATACTTGTTCAAAGCACGATAAACAAGGGCAGCACATTTACCATAAAACTTCCTTTTTCTTAAGTTTTTTCAAGATTGAATCAGGTTGAGGAAAGATTCCTTTTCTTTTCATTATTTTATCTCTTCCAAAGAGAATGATTTCCTCTTTAATATCAGAGTAATCTGTTTTTGCTTTTAAGACGTAGTTTCGTTTTTCTCTTTTTTCTACTTCGTATGTGCCTTCATATTGCACATTATCAATTTTTATTGTAAAACTTGAATTTTCAATCTTGATAAAAATCTCACTGGAATCAACTTCAATGAGATTTTGGCCTGTATTAATTTCATAGCTGGAGATCAGACCCTTGTATACACCTTGGTCTCTCTTCTTGATTTGAGCATTGCTGCAAATACTGAAAGAAATAAAAAAAGTGAGTAAAATCAACTTCATAGAATTAAAATTAACATATTTATTTGTCTTTAAATGGTTATTAACTTGTTAAAAAATCCTTTGTCATAAATGTGACTTAAAGACGATTTAATTCTATTTTTGAAGTATGAGACAGTACCACGATTTAATGAAGCATATTCTTGAAAACGGAACAAAAAAAGAGGATCGAACAGGAACAGGAACCTTATCTGTTTTCGGTTACCAGATGAGATATGATTTAAATGAGGGTTTTCCTTGCGTAACCACCAAAAAGCTACATCTGAGATCGATTATTCACGAATTGTTGTGGTTTTTAAAAGGAGATACCAATATTAAGTATCTCAAAGAAAATAAGGTATCTATTTGGGATGAATGGGCTGATGAAAATGGAAACTTAGGACCTGTTTATGGTTCTCAATGGAGAAGCTGGCCCACAAGCGATGGAGATACAATTGATCAAATCAAACAGATTATTCAACAAATAAAAGAAACACCGGATTCGAGGAGAATTATTGTTTCTGCATGGAATGTTGGAGAAATTAAAAACATGGCACTTCCTCCTTGTCACGCATTCTTTCAATTTTATGTTGCAGACAATAAATTGAGCTGCCAACTATACCAAAGAAGTGCAGACACCTTTTTAGGGGTTCCATTTAATATCGCTTCTTATGCGCTTTTAACCATGATGGTTGCTCAAGTTTGTGACTTGGAGCTTGGTGATTTTGTCCATACATTGGGTGATGCTCATTTATACCTCAATCACTTGGAGCAAGCAGAATTACAATTAAGTAGAGAACCTCGCAAATTACCTGTATTGAAAATCAATCCAGATGTAAAAGAGCTATTGGATTTCAAGTACGAGGACTTTGAGCTTCTAAATTATGATCCTCATCCACATATTAAAGGAGCCGTTGCGATATGATGAAGTTTTCATTGATTGTAGCCATGGACAAGAATCATGGAATTGGAAAAAATAATGATTTGATGTGGCATTTGCCTAAGGATATGAGGTTTTTCAAATCTACAACTGAAAATCAAGTAGTGATTATGGGGCGGAAAAATTATGATTCTATACCAGAAAAATACCGACCACTTTCCAATAGGCAGAATGTGATCATTACCCGAAACAAAGCGTTTAAGGCGACAAATTGCTTGGTCTTTCATACCGTTGATGAGGCCTTGAATCATTTTGTAAATGACGAAAGAGAAGTCTTTATCATAGGTGGTGGTGAGATTTATAAAATTGCCATGAATTTAGAGGGTTTGGAGAAAATGTACATTACAAACGTTGGTGGTGTGTTTAATGCGGATACCTTTTTTCCGAGCTTTGACAATACAAAGTGGGAGAAAGAAAAAATAATGAGTCAAGAACTTGATGAGAAACACCAATTCACATTCAATACTTTTCTCTACACCAAAATATCAGACAAGTAATAAACGGCACTTAAAGCGGCTGTTTCTGTTCTTAATCTATTCTTGCTGAGCTCTACTGAAATGTATCCAGAGTCCATTGCTTTTTGAATTTCAGTATTCGAGAAATCACCTTCAGGACCAATAAGAAACGGCCTCATTTGTTCCATTTCTTTACCCTTTATTTTATGATCAATATTACAATGACCAATATAACCTTTGGGGTGTTTTTTGATGAAATCATCAAATTTAATAGCTTCTTCTATGATTGGGAGGTGAAATCTTTTGGATTGTTTTAGCGCCGAAATTGTGATTTTGATTAATCTCGCCTGATTAAAGCTACGACGTTCGCTATGTTCACAATTTATTAAAGACAGTCTGTTTATTCCTATTTCAGTAGCTTTTTCCATAAACCATTCTAAACGATCACTACTTTTTGGAATTGCCATTGCAATGTGGGTTTCAGAATAATGCAGCTCATGTTGCTTCTTATTGATGATCTTTACCTCACATCTTTTGTGATGGTCATCTATAATTTCACACATAAATTGTCCTCCATGACCATTAATCATTTCAATATTACTTCCGGTTTTATTTCTTAGCACCTTAATACAGTGCTTTGACTCTACCTCTGAGAGTGTATAGGTATCATGTTCTATGGTACAGTCGGGAGCGTAAAAAATCATGGGTTTACCAATTTAAATACGAGTTCTTTCATTAAATCAGAATCGGTTGAGCTGGTATTTCCATATCCTTTTGATTTTAAATCGAACTCTTGAAGGATTTCCATATTCTTTGCAATTTTCTTTGGGCTATATCTGCTTTTTGCCTTCATGAGTTCACCTGCGACAAAAGGGTGTACACGAAGTGTTTTAGCAATAGCTTCTCTTGACCCTTGTTTGAGGAAATGGATCTTCAGAATTTGAGTGTAAAAAGTAAATAACGACGAAATGATCACCACTAATGGGCCCGCTTTGGGATTTGATTCGAAATAATTGATAATCTTATATGCCTTATTTAGATCTAATGCAGAAACGGCATTTGTTAATTCATAAACATTATATTCTTTTGAAATACCAATATTTTCCTCAATATGCGCTTCTGTGATCTGTGTGCCTTTATCAATAACAACACCTAGCTTTTTGATTTCATTGACAATTCGGCCAAGATCATTACCGATAAACTCATTAAGAAGCATGGTACCTTTAGAGGTAATTGAATAGCCAGTGCTGCGAATGTGATTTTGAATCCATTCATTTAATTGGTATTCCTTAACGTTTTGTGAATGGAAGACAAGGCCATTTTTTGCGCTTAGTTTTAGTGCTTTCTTCCTAAGATCATATTTTTTGTATTTGTAGCACAAAACAAATATGGTTGAAGGATTTGGGTTTTCAAGATATGTACAGAGTTCTTCTATTTTCTTGAAATACTGGGCTTCCTTTAAAACGACCAATCTTTTTTCACTTCCCATGGGAAATGACTTGAGCTCATTAAGGAGCATATTTGGCTCAGCACTTTTGCCGTATATAATACTCTGGTTAAACCCCTTTTCATGTTCTTCAAGGCAATTGGCGATGATCGCATCACTGATCGCATCAATAAAATAGGGTTCCTCTCCATGTAGAAAATATATGGGTTGAAAATTTTTATTTTTTACTTCTTTAATAATCAGCTTATGACTCATGTCTTTTTTCCCAGATTTGAATCAACTCTATTAAGGTTTTAACTGATTTTTGCATGTCTTGCACCACAACATATTCATGCTTGGAATGAATGGCCATTTCACCGGTAAACAAATTTGGACAAGGCATACCCATAAACGAGAGTCTGGACCCATCTGTTCCTCCTCTAATCAAATCACAATAGGGTTCAATCCCAACGTTTTTCATGGCTTCTTCGGCATATTCAGTAACCTGAGGAAAGTCATTTAAAATCTCTTTCATGTTTCTATATTGCTCAGTTACTTCTATTTGATAAGTAACACCAGGATTTGATTCTGAAATCGTTTTTATTTTTTCTTCAATAAGAGATTCGTATTCCGCAAGTTTCGACGTCTTATGGTCTCTGATAATGAAATCCACCTCTGCTTGCTCTAAGCCTCCTGAAATAGACATTGGGTGAATAAAGCCTTCTCTTTTCTCCGTCGTTTCTGGAGTCATGCAGTCTTGGGGAAGTGAGGTGATAAGTTGTGATGCTATTTTAATGGCATTAATCATTTTGTTTTTTGCATATCCTGGATGTGCACTTATACCATTAATAATTACCTTCAGTCCGTCTGCAGAAAATGATTCATCTTCAATTGAACCAACAGGCCCTCCATCTAATGTGTATCCGAAGTCGGCATTTAATTTGTCCATATCCAGATAGTCTACACCTTTTCCTATTTCCTCATCTGGAGTGAATAATATTTTGACCGGTCCGTGAATGATGCTTTCATTTTCTTTTAAATGTTGAACGAAGTCCATTATAATAGCAATTCCTGCTTTGTCATCTGCACCCAAAAGTGTTTCTCCGCTAGCCGTTATAATATCATCTCCTATTTTCTTGAGTAGATATGGATGTTTTTTAGTTTCAATAATCTGGGTATTATCGTCTGGTAAAACAATTGGCTCTCCCTGATAGTTATGGTGAATAATAGGTTTAACATTTGTTCCACTGCAATCAGGAGCGGTGTCCATATGCGAACAAAAACAAATTGTTGGAATGTTTTCTTTTTCAGAATTAGAAGGGATGGTGCCAAATACATAACCGTATTTATCCATTTCAACGTTCTGAACACCCAATTCATTGAGCTCTTCCGCCAATAACTTTCCTAAGTTTTTCTGTTTGGAAGAGGAGGGAAATGTATCCGATTCTGGATCTGCAGTTGTATCAATTTTTGCGTATCGTATAAAACGTTCTTGCGATGTGAAATTGTAATTCATAAAGCAAAGATAAGAAACCAATAAAATTGAGATTAAATACCTACGATGATGTTTCGTAATATTTTTAATTCGTCCACTTTTTCTTCATTTCCAACTTTCTGAAACGAAGAGATAAGGTTCGTTAGCATTCTTTTTATAATGGCAGAATTTGAGCAGGGTTCAAAAAATTCTCTACGGTGTTCAAACTTAAGTTCATCCAAGAATTGTTTGATTTCATTGGTGTTGAATATTACACCATTAGAAAAAGCATTGATGTAAAAGAGAACCCCATATTCATTTTGTTCATTAATCATCGCTCCAGAGCCTCTTTCATCCATGTAAGCCAAGACAAAATGATTTGGAAGATTGACGCCATAAATTGGAAGGTCAAGGGATTGGGCAATGATACTATAGATCAAGCAAATGCTTAATGGATTTCCTTTTTTACTTTCTATAACCGTATTGATGTAGGAATTAATGGGAGAGTGATAATTCTTGCTGTCACCATGTAATTTATGTTCCTTAAAGAATATGCGATTAAAAACTTTCACCTGTTCAAAAGCAGTTAAGTGATCATTTAATTCAAGCCAAACATCTCTTCTTAAGCTTTGAATATAATCCCGTATTTCTGCTTCGTTTAATCCGGGGTACTGATATCTTGCAATAATAATCGCGCCCTCAAGTAAATCTTTTTCGGTACACTCATTCCACTTTTCTAGTGCGGTTTTAATATCTTCAAACTGAATGTCGTGTATGACATTTTCAATTCTACTTTGAAATACAAGACCGTAATAGTCATCTTCCCAAGATTTTTCAAGGTAAGGGATTGCTTTACTTCCACATTTGATTAACTCATCACGAACATGAAGAAAAATATCTTCATCTGGATCGTCAATTAATTTGACCAAAGCTTTTATTGATGGACTGTGATTACCCATAAAACAAATATATCTATGTGTTCACTTACTTACAATCACTACCAAATTGTTTTTCAATGCGCAATTGTTAATTGAATATGAAACCCTTTTAGGTTAATTGCGTTAAATCCTTTGAATCTAAATTAACTTTGCTACAGGTTAATGATTAAAAGGAGACTTCGGTCTCCTTTTTTATTTTAGGTTTTAGGGCTGACTCCAGTCGATCCAATGCCATTTGATTTTCTGCACTTCCAAAAGCAAGACTTATTTTTTGTTTTTCCCTTTTTGTAAGATGCCAAGACAAAGAAATGCGTTCGTTATAGTCTTCTCGTAGATTGAAAGTTATTTTTTCAAATGGAAATGTGAAGCTTTCGCTACACATCTTCATAAGTTGTTCTTGATCAAGATCCTGTGTTCTGGTAAAGTTATTATAGACATTTCCAAAGGGTAATAATATTTTGTCTAATAAAGAAACCTCTTTGTAATATTCATTTTGCATGATTCTTTTGGTGTCCCTGACTTCTATTATTACAACGCCTGAGGTGTTGTTCTTTATCCATTCGCTAAGAGCAAAAAGATAGTCAACAGTTACTTTTCCTCCATAGTTATCTCGAATTCCAGAATCCATTAATTGAATCTCAGGAACAGTTGGCATTCCCATCATAGGCATTATCATGGGGAATGTAGCATTCGCTCTTAAGACACTGGAGAATCTAATTTCTTGAGGGTTATTGCTACTAAAAAAAGTTTGAAAGTCGATGTTTTCATAGGACGTGCTCTTATTGTCTTGAATTAGAAAACTCAAGTTTTGAGAAGACATGAGCATTCTTCGTCCATCATTCACTATAGTCGGGCTAAAAATCATCAATGGAATTTGGCTATTTAATTCTGGACGTTTGTAGTAACCCAATGGATGCTCTATATAATTATTTAAGTTTTGATGGAGCTGTTTTTCAAATTCTGCGCCTCTTTCTTGGGTGTATTTTTTACCATTGTATTCCATTTGCTTATACCTCATGAACAAGTCGCTCGTAGATGCGGAAAAGGAAAGTTTATTTAAAAGGTCTTTACCCAACATATCTTTATAGACCTGTTCGTTTTTATTATCGATCTCACCAAGGGTGTTTCTCAAAATGAGTTCACGGTAAAATGCGGCCCCAACCATTCCACCTGAAGCACCAGTAATCATTTGCAAGTGCTTGCTGAGTTTTTGATCGAGAATATCATCGCAATTTGATAAAACCGTGAAAGTCCATAAAGCACTTCTTAAGCCTCCTCCAGAAGTGTTGAGTATAACGAGCTTGGGTTTTTCTTCTTGAAATTTATTCTTCCAATTTTCAAGAATGGTCGATATCGCATGATCTGATTCTGTTGAGTCACCATAGAGCTTGTGTTTTTCTCTGATGTTTTTTAGATTGTATTCGACCAGCTTATCCTTAGAATAATCCATTCCAATGGCATAGCTGGTATATCGAAACAGATCAAAATGCTTGGATATGAATGACATGGCAATGATTGAAATGAAAATAGCAGGGTAGGCCCACCTATGAAACCAAGAAGACAATGCCCCAAAAGCCATTGTAATTATGGTCAGTAAGGTTATAATACTCATTGAAGCGGGTACCTCAAAAAGAGAATAGTTTCTTAAGAAGCCCAAACTTAAAAATGCAGAAATGGTAATGATTTCAAAAATAAGAGCGTTGATTCGGTTTTGAGAGAAAACCTGCTTTATTACTTGCTCATCGAGATGAGAAACACTTCTGCTTTTGTGGATTTTAAAATTCCTTCCGATATAATAGATTTGTCTTTTTCTATTTTCGCGGAAATAATTGTACCATTTTTTACCTGCACCTTTATTGGTTATCGAAGAAACAGGATTCGATTCGGGCAGATTGTCATCAGTATCCTTATTGCGTCTCAGTGGAAAAAAATATAAAATAGACAATAAGATAAAAAGTAAAAATCCAATAATAAAAAAGATGTTGTAAATAAGGACGGTAGATACAGGTGCGAATTCCTCATAAAGTTGGAATTTCGACATCTTTACAAGATAAACTATAATGAAAATTAAAGGCAGAAGTGCGTTATTGATACAGAATCGAAAAAAGGGAGTAGAAACCACAACAAGAAAAGGAAATCTCGGTCCTAGTTTTGTATAGCTGTAAACGTTGAAACCCATTGTGAACCCGCCTAAAGAAAATCCCAGAAGTAAAAAGGACCACAAGCTGACTTCTCCGAGGTATTCCGGTGAAAAAAACAGAAAAGGAACGCCGAAATTTGCACCCAATGATTCAAAAATGATAGCGAATAATAATCCCCAATACAAGAGACCAAAGAAATTGTATTTCAGGTGTCCTTTTAGGAGTACAAGAGGGAAGAAATCACGTATCAATTTTAGGTTTTCAATCATACTTCTTTAAGTTAAAAAAAAGAAATTTGAAATTAAAATTTTGACCATGTTATTTATCTCACTTTTAAATTATTCATTGTTTTAATAAAATTTGAATGAATATCTTCGTTTAGATGGGATCCTTCTTTAATGATCCATTGACCATTGATTATGGTTCCAAGATTCATCGAGGAGTCTGCGGCATACACCAGGGTATTTGTTCGGTTTTTCTGTGAACAGGTTTGAATTAAAGGGTGATTATCCATAATAACCAACGCGTCGAGAGGTTCTCCTATTTCAAAAAATGCTTTTTGCTCATTGCCCATGGATTTTCTTCCATTGACTAATGCACTTTCGATGGCAATTTGACCATTATCGGCACTAACGGTATTGCCGAAAGTATTTCGACTGTGCGTAATTAGTCTTTGCCCATAATCTAAGATTCTAATTTCTTCGAGAGGATTAATACCAATATGACTGTCCGTTCCAATCGACCAATTCCCTCTTTTCTTCAGGAATTTAGATAAAGGAAACAGCCCATCACCCAAATTCCCTTCGGTGCTTGGGCACAGCACAACATTAGAACCTGCCTGTGTGATTTGTTCTATTTCTTTGTCTATCAAATGAGTCGCATGAACCAAATGAAAATTTTCATCAAGATTCACATGATTTGCAAACCATTCAATAGGTCTTTGCCCAGAATGCGCAAGACATTCTTCTATTTCTTTTAGCTGTTCTGAAACATGAATATGCAGAGGAGTATTTTTATTTTTAACTTCACATAGTTGAATTATATTTTCAAATTCAACCGCTCTTAAAGAATGAATGCCATAGCCTACATTCGCATGGTCGTAATTTAGGGCGCTTTTTTCACAAGCCTCAAAAAGCTTCATGTAATCTTCAAATGACTTAGAAATGAAACGGCATTGTTCCTTTTCTGCGTCTTTTCCAAATCCTCCTTTTTCATAATAGATTGGAACAAGCGTTATTTTGATTCCAGCGGTTTGGGCTGCAGCCATCAATCGTTCACTCATTTCTGATAATTGAGTATAATGATTCCCTTGTTGATCATGATGCAAGTAATGAAATTCAGCAACATGAGTGTATCCATTTCTCAACATTTCCTTGTAGAGCATAGTTGCAATATCTTCCAATTGTTTGGGTGAAATGTGTAGCGCAAGTTTGTACATGCTGTTTCTCCAACTCCAAAAGTCGTTTTGACCAGGAGCGACGGAATGGAGCTCTGCCAATCCAGCCATTGCGTATTGAAATGCATGCGAATGTGCATTTTGAAATCCAGGTAATGCAAATCCTTTGGAGCTCATACTGCTATCCACTTCTGAATTGATGGAAATGATAATTCCGTGAACATCAGTTTTAACCACTACATTATCAACCCAGCCTTCTTTTTGGAGAATGCCTTTAAAAGCAAATTCATTCATTCATTAAGTTGATTAAATTTTTAAATGTTTTTATCAAAGTTCTTTTAATCTCTTCCGCCTTGGAGTTGTCGTAATCCATTTCATTATTCGACATATAAAGGTCTTTTGACATTTCTAGTTGAAGGGCATGGATATTGTTTTCAGGGTCTCCTTTTGAACGGGTAAGGAATCCTCCTTTAAAGGGATGGTTATGTTCTACCGAAAGCTTACTTTGTTTTAGAGAATTCAAAGTGGTTTCAATTATTTTTAATGAAGCAGTCTTGCCATCGTTATCTCCTAAGATCAAGTCTGGGAAATCATTTTTTTGAATGGTATTTACATTTCGTCTAATCGAATGTGCGTCCCAAAAAAGAACATTTCCAAATTCATTTTTAAGCTCATTTAGGATCAAGTCAATTTTTTCATGATATGGCTCATGATATACTTGAAGTCGTCTTTGTACTTCTTCTTTATTTGGTTCATCATTAGAAGAGGTGTAGATGGCTTCTCCCAAAAAATCGGTCACGGGGCATAAACTTGTAATAATTCGACCATCATTGTAGAGGCTTTTATTTTGCGGAGTTCTATTTAAATCAATGACCCATCGAGAATAGACGGCTTCAATGACTGTAATTCCCAATTCATTGGCGAAGTCATATAGTTTTTCAAGGAACCAATCAGTGTCATCAGGTTTTGGAATTTTCGATTGATCATAATGATCAATTATTTCATTAGGAAAAGCCGTACCGCAATGAGGAATACTTATTAGGATGTTTGTTTTTTCCCCTTTAGGATATGATATTTTGTAGGGAGAAGAATTTGTTGCTTCTTGCATATTTACATTATTCTTATCCATTGATGTTATCCATTAATGACTTAAAATCAGCCGGTGCTTTTATTGGTCTAAAATTTTCTTTTGAAACAAAAACAAGTTCCGTATCTGCTGTTGCAATTAATTTCTGTTTTAAATATATAGAATACTTGAAAATGATTTGAGAATTTTTAATATCGCTAATTTCGGTTTTGATTTGAATCACATCATCGTATTTTGCGGGTGCAATATATTTAATAGAGAAGTTTCTTACGGGTAATAATATTCCCTTTTCTTCTAGCTCTTTGTAGGAGATTCCTTTTTCTCTGAGAGCCTCAACTCTAGCCACTTCGAGAAACTGAGCATAATTGCCATAATAACAGAAACCCATTTGATCTGTTTCACCATATCTAATTCTAATTTCTATTTGAGAAGAAGCCATTTAATTGTGTTTTTTCTTTCGATAAAGCTAAATAAATATTAGATTAGTATAACAAAACTCGAATCAAACTGAAAGCACTACTTTCACTTAACAAAAGTTTTCAAAAAGTCAATAGCAATTGAGGTTTTTTTTTAACTTTTTTATGAGAATATTTGTCCTAAGAAATTCGACACGCTAAAAGGCGAAAAAAAAAGAGTTTTAAACCAAATTAGAAATAGTCTGCTATGAGTAAAAACCACGAAGGTGCATGGGAATCCTGTCTAAAAATCATTAAGGATAATATATCTCTTCAAGCATTTAAAACTTGGTTTGAACCAATAGTTCCTGTTAAGCTAGAAAAAAACATATTAACAATTCAGGTGCCTTCTTATTTCTTTTACGAGTGGTTAGAAGAAAACTACATCACCTTGTTAAGAAAGGTGGTAAAAAAGCAGCTTGGAAGCGAAGGAAGTTTGGAATATAGTATCGTAATGGAAAACAACAATAAGTCGACCAATCCATACACTGTTAAAATACCTGCACAAAGTTCTAACTCTTTAAAAAACTCACCTGTGAATGTTCCAATAAGTGGAAATGAAAAGCAAATTAGAAATCCATTTGTTATTCCAGGTCTTAAAAAATTAAATATAGAATCAAATTTGATTCCAGCTTTTACCTTTGAGAATTTTATTGAAGGTGAATATAACCGTTTGGCTAGAGCTTCTGGTTTTGCAGTTGCCAATAAGCCAGGAGGAACAGCATTTAACCCTTTATTGATATATGGAGGTGTAGGTTTAGGTAAAACGCATTTGGCACATTCGATAGGTATTTCTGTCAAAGAAAATTTCCCTAACAAAACAGTCTTATATGTACAATCCGAAAAATTCGCTCATCAATTTATAGATGCGATCAAAAATCAATCAACAAATGACTTTGTTCATTTTTATCAAATGATTGATGTGCTGATAATGGATGATGTTCAGTTCTTTTCGGGAAAAGAGAGAACTCAAGATGTATTCTTTTCTATTTTTAATCACCTTCATCAAAATGGAAAGCAAATTGTATTGACTTCTGATAAAGCTCCTGTTGAAATGCAGGGTATGGAGCAACGCTTACTTTCTCGTTTTAAGTGGGGTCTTTCTGCTGATTTAGGCACGCCTGATCTTGAAACAAGAATTGCCATACTTCAGAAAAAAATGTACGGTAGTGGTATTGAATTGCCCAAAGAGGTAGTAGAATATTTAGCGTATTCAATCAATACAAATGTTAGAGAGATTGAAGGGGCGTTAAACACACTGTTGGCTCAAGCATCCTTAACTAAAAAAGCCATCACCCTTGATCTTGCAAAGCAAATGGTAGATAAGTTTGTGAGAAGCACAGCAAGAGAGGTTTCTATTGAGTACATCCAAAAAGTAGTTTGTGATTATTTTGATCTTCCAATTGAAATTCTCAAATCCAAAACAAGAAAAAGAGAGGTTGTTCAAGCAAGACAAATCTCAATGTATTTCTCTAAAAAGATGACAAAATCGTCTTTGGCAAATATTGGTGCGCATTGTGGAGGTAAAGACCATGCGACAGTTCTGCATGCATGCAGAACGGTAGTAAACCTTTCTGAAACAGACAAACAGTTCCGTCATTATTTAGAGGAACTTGAGAAAAAATTAACCATTCAATAATATTTATTATG
>Ga0209715_1000871_pt1 | contig 25413 bp, 21 predicted proteins | sample COGITO_mtgs_1205_2_FD_184809 | JGI IMG/M metagenome (GOLD analysis project Ga0209715, IMG submission 184809) | Pelagic marine microbial communities from North Sea - COGITO_mtgs_120503 (SPAdes) (version 2) | ecosystem: Environmental > Aquatic > Marine > Epipelagic ... | reverse complement strand
ACTATTCAAAGAGTAGATTTATCCAACTGCTAAGCGTGGAGAGGTGCCGGAGTGGTCGAACGGGACGGATTCGAAATCCGTTGTACCTGCAAAGGTACCCAGGGTTCGAATCCCTGTCTCTCTGCCAAATACTTTTAATAAATACTTGAATTAATTATATAAATTTATGTTGTATAATTTAACGCCCCCCTATTTGCCCCCCAGTGAAAGTCGGAACTCTTTGGAATTGAGTTATTGCTGATTGAAGGCATTTGTTTAAATCTTGAGCAGGTATACTCTAAGGCTTAGTAAAGATTTTATCTTAGGAATTATCTGCAAGACATATTAGTATAATATTGACAGTTTCTGATGTTAGGGGTCGCGGGTATTGACGATGGCGGTCAGTATGTCATCCATGTTCCACAAAATATCAACTGTATGTTGGGCAGATAGGAAGCCTTATGAAAGACACACCTATAATCGTTATTGGCGCAGGTATGTGCGGCGTGTCTACTGCAATTTGGCTGCAGAGGTCGGGCCACACGGTCATTCTGATCGACAAAGGATTGCCAGGGATGGGTGCATCTTTCGGAAACGCAGGCTTGTTGGCGCAATGGGCGGTCGCTCCGGTAACATCACCCACTCTCTGGAGAGAAGCCCCCAAGTACCTTACGGATCCGAATAGCCCATTGTTTATGAAATGGTCTTACTTTCCAAAGCTTATCCCATGGCTTGCAAGGTTTTTATCACACGCGAACGATGCCGCGACGAGGCGTATTGTATCAAGCCAGATACCACTCGTCTGCGACGCAGTGGATCAACACAAATCGCTCGTCCGAGGTACAAGTTTAGAGCACTGGGTGACCGACAGTAAATTCAGCTATGCTTATAGATCTAAGGCATATTTTGACGCCGACGCCTACACGTGGGGCCTCAAAAAGATCGCAGGTTTTGAACCTACTGTTATTACAGGCGCTGAAGTACAGGAGTGTGAACCAATTCTCGGACCCGCCATTCAGTGTTTGGCAGTTCTAGAGGGCCAAGGCCATATCTTAAACCCGGGCCAGTATATTACCGAATTGGCTAAATACTTCACTAAGAATGGTGGCAAGTTTATTCAGGCAGAAGTCCTCGACTTGCACAAAAAAGACGGCAGAATTTCACATATTGATACGGACAAGGGGTTATTTGAGTGCAGTCATGCAGTGATTACCGCTGGTATCTGGTCAAAAGATTTAATGAAAAAACTTGGGTTGAAAGTGCCATTGGAAACTGAGCGCGGCTATCATGTCGTATTTGAAAATCCATCAGAAATGCCGCGTAACCCGATAATGATTACCTCTGGAAAATTCGGCGTCAATCCGATGGATACGGGCTTACGCTGTGCAGGCACTGTTGAGCTTGGGGACCATCACGCAGGTCCCAGCAATGCTCCTATCAGGTTATTAATGCGGCACACAAAAGAAGTCTTTCCCAACCTCACCTATTCGGGAACACAAGAATGGATGGGATTTCGCCCATCTACACCAGACAGTCTTCCTTTGATCGGAGAGTTGGGCGCCTCAAGTATATACACAGGGTTTGGCCATCAACACGTCGGTTTGACCGCAGGTCCAAAAACTGGACGCCTAATTGCGCAGTTAATCGACGGTCACACACCCAACATTGACATGTCGCCCTATGCGCCAGCGCGGTACTTGGGGTAAAGTCAAGCACGTCATGCCACATTTGGTCCCAGATATTCTCTTCTCGCCCCATTTTAAAAATCAAATTGCTGACTTTGTGTGATGATAACATCTGTGTTGACCGCCGTTCCAAAATCTAGTCCCGATGAAAGCTGGCCACCGATGAACCCTGGCTCTGCAGTAAGGGTTACGGCTTCAAGCCAATTCTGTTCACTCGCGACCATTGCAACACCTTCAGGTACACCAATTCCTAAATTGACCACACCTCCATCAAACGGAAGTTCCAAAGCAGTGCGGCGTGCAATGACCTTTCTTGCATCCAACGGAGTCATTTTGATTTTCTTGGAGGGCGCCCGGTCTTGCCCGTCCAGATATGCTGAATAAACCGTCCCATACGTTTGCACATAGTTTTCAGGCTTAGCTAAAACAATTGCATCTATCATCGCGCTCGGTACTTCAACCATACCGGGGCTAAGAGTTTTTGCAGGAACAATCCTTTCAAGTTGAGCAATCACAACACCTCCAGAACTTTTTGCCGCCATCGCCTGAGACAGATTATCAATCCTAAGTGCTTCTTTCTCCATCGAAATGTTGCCATCAGCATCCGCTAAAGTTCCACGAATGATTGCAACATCAACTTTGTGAGTCTTATAAAATAACATCTCTTCACCAGAAATCGTGATGACCTCCACAAGATCTTCAGTCGTCTGCTTATTAATTTTACCACCCTCTATCCGTGGGTCTACAAATGTACCAATTCCAACCCGCGTAAGAGTTCCCGGCTTACCCACAGCAATGTCTCGGTACATATGGCTAATTACGCCTTGAGGAAAATTGTAGGCCTAGATTTTTCCACTCATAACCAACCGTCCTAGTTTTGGCGCCAAACCATAGTGGCCACCAATGCTTCAACGTAACATGCCAGCATGTGCCAACCTATTCAAACCGCGTTCTTTACCATCCCCCGGTGCAGCTGCGAACAACAACGTTAAATTAGTTGGCTTACAGTGTTCTTTGAAACGGTTTTCCAAGGCTAACAAAATTTCGTCGGGGACACCTAACCCAATAAAGCCCACAATGGTTACCGTATCACCACAATTAATAAGTTCAGCTGCAGCTTGGGCTGTAATTTGTTTTTTGATAATGCTTTTTTTCACACACTACACTCAATCAATATGCAATCGACTGAAACACATTGGACGTTAAAAACGCGCGTTGCACCTCACGAGATACCCCTCTTGAAGTTGAGTGTAATAACGGTTTCTTGAAATGGCTACATCAAGTAACGCCAATCATTGAAGTACTTCGTGGCCAAGCGCTTTACACAATAATCCCGTATCACAATAGTGCTTGTAGTGTGTCATCTTCGTGCCATTAGATGTCCAAAAATGGACAGTTTCAAAATCAATTTTTTTACCAGATTTTGCAATTTGTGCGCAATAAAAGCCCTTTACAACCAAATGAGTGTCATCAATTGGAACAAATTCTTGTGCATGAACTTCAAAACTCTCGAACAGAGGGTCCAGCTTTTCAAAGAACGCTTTTGAGGCTTCCAATCCGTCCTGATTTCCACCAAACGGAAACCCTAGCATAATGCCAAATTGAAAGTCATCTGATAATACTTCTCCCAGCTCACCTTCCCCATTTACAATTTCATAAAACCTCTTTGCCAATTCACGAATACTTATACTCATTATTTTCCCTCCCAATCTAAATTTAAGAACACCTTCGAAGTCGGTGTTCAGGTAGTGCTCATCAGAGACTCATAATTTTGGAATATAACACTGATACCAATCCCAATAGTTACTATACCAAATGCAAATTGAAGTACGGGGTTGGCCCATTTAAGACTGGTGGCAGTATAACATAGTGGAATGGCTATTGCGCCTGAAAGAACAGCCATGCCAGCGATGGACCCTAGCCCAAAATTAACCACATATAAAAAACCAAATGACGCCTGGCCGACGTTAGTTGCGGTCAGAACTAAAATGGCTGCCGAACCGGCAAGTCCTTGCATAGCGCCCACTAATAGCGGTCGAAATGCCAAGCCCTTTGAATGAACATGATCATGGGCCGCCAACTCATGCTTTTCAGAGACGCCCTCATGCCGATGAAAATGGATATGATTCTGACCATCAGAATGGTGGTGCACATGAAAGTGCACTCGATTTTGCCACAAACGAAAAATCAAATTACCACCAAGCGTTATTAGCATGATACCCACTGCAAGTTCAAAAAAAATTGCGAGCTCGTCTTCGATTGTGCGGCCCAGCATCTTAATCACACCAACGACAATCAACAAAGTCAGCGTGTGGCCAAGCCCCCAAGAAATACCGTGTTTGACAAATTCAGGGAACCTCGAGCGGCGCGAAACAATACTAGCAACAGCAGCAACATGGTCAGCCTCAAAAGCATGATACATCCCAATAATAAATCCTATAGTCAGCACTGAAAGCAAGTTAGAACTCCATTGGCTAATAACCGTTGTTAGGTCTACCTATTAAGCATAAAATCTAACACTTACGAATTGGACGGGCGTCTTTATAAGCAAGGCTGGGTCGCAGCACCTGCCAGGCATTATAGATAGCCTCGTGGGCTTGCCAGGTTTTTTTGGCCAAAATACGTGTCACGATCAAATTTCCAATTCGTGACGCCCCAGCAATGGTATCTTCAACGTTTGCAACCTGTTCTGACACAGCGTCTTCGATTCCTTTGGGTAAATCATTAGCATAAGCATAAACCGTCGCCATATGATGGCAACCTTTCCAAAGATCATGGAAAGCAGCAATTTCTGATCGGCTATTGGCCACAATTCGATCAATTACGGCGGGCTTACCATCAATTGTAATGATAAACTCAGAATACATACTATCAAAATCAAAAATCTCAGGGTTACCATAGTGCACGCGACCTGCAGAAATCATATCAGTAGCAAAAAGTCGGGATGAAGATTGCAGCGAGAACCTGTTGAGGCGTTCCACTCTACTACGGCGGAAGGGAATGGCTTCATCTGGATAAAACTCAAATAGACAGTCAGCACCAACATGCACATCAACAATTTCTGTTGACTTATCACCACCCAAACATTTGTAGAATTTTGAAGACGCGGTCGTTGTCACAAGGGCCCGAGTTCTATCGTCCATGTGAACGGTCAGATGGGAAACATCCCCCTCAACGAAACCGCCACCGCTGTTCAATAATAACATATAAGGCTGATCGTCAAAATTTTGATAGTGATATCCCTGCCACTGTATGGGGATGCGCCAGTTACTTGGCTCAATAATTGTTTTTTCGCCGCGCAACTTGCAATGAATGTTCATTAGCCCATATTTTCCAACAATCCATTTAGAATCAGGCGTTATTGGCTTGAAGTTGGTTGATTGCATCGGAACCTCCGTTTTTTTCTTCCAACAGAACATTCGTTTCGATCCATTGAACGATGTTGTCCAAGCCTTCTCCAGTCCGAAGGTTAGCAAAAATGTAGGGAATATCTGGACGCATTCTTCCAGCATCTCGATCCATGACGGACAAATCGACACCCACATAGGGGGCAAGGTCGATTTTATTAATAATTAGCAACGGCGATTTAGTAATGCCAGGCCCACCTTTGCGCGGAATTTCTTCGCCAGCAGCCACATCAATAAGATAAATATGACTATCAACCAACTCAGGACTAAATGTTGCTGCCAAGTTATCGCCACCACTTTCCACAAAAACTATATCCAAATCATCAAACCGCTCTACTAGCTGCCCAATAGCATGGGTATTCATGGACACGTCTTCGCGGATGGCTGTGTGAGGGCAACCACCAGTCTCCACAGCGATAACCCGATCTGGATCGATGGCACCGCTTTTTGCAACAAATTCAGCGTCTTCTTTAGTATAAATATCATTGGTAACCGTAGCCATTGAATACTTATCTTGCATGGCGCGCAGCAAACCGATCAATAATGAAGTTTTTCCAGCGCCTACAGGGCCGCCAATGCCTATTCTTACAGGTCTTCTCATTATTACCCTCCCAATAAATACTGAACTTTCTAAATTATGACATGCATAGGCGCGAATAGAGACGCTCATGATGCATACTGGCAATATCTAGGCCGATCGTTGTGGTTCCGATGGAATCAATTGGTGTGTCACATGCTTTGGATACGAGCTCTTCCAAATTATCCCATGCACCATGGATCACCCGCTGTGTATCAACCTGTCCTAACGGTATCAGGCGTGAGGCGACGCTTGCTAGATTGGTTAGAGCAGCTTGAATGAAAGCCAAAACAGCATCAAACACCGAGACCTTCATAGCCGCCGCTGCCGCACCAAAGGTTACGGCGTGATGGCCTTCGCACTCTTTGTTTTTGATGGCATTTAAATAGCCTTCAAAACCAACTGGAGCGAACACCTCCCATACAGTTGATGCCATTGCCCCGCCTGTTTTTGCCGAAGCCTCACGAACTTCAACAGATAACTTGATGGCAGCTACCATGTGGTCCAGAGATATTAATGCAGCTGTATCATTTGCCAATATTGCCCGGTGAGCATGGGCGACAGCTGCAGCATCTCCCGGTACTACACTGTATCGAATCCAGTCTTTGCAAATCTTTTCAAACGAATGAACATCATGAATTTCGCCAGAATCAATCAATGTTTCGAATCCGTAGGAGTGATTGAAAGCACCAGTAGGAAAAGCAGAATTCACGACTTGTAACAAGTACAGAAGTCGATCCGACGTTCTACTATTGGACAGGCCACCTGAAAGAACTTTCAGTTTTGGTGTTATTATAGATTGTGTGACATCTTTAATCGTCATGGTGATGATGTCCCATGAATGAGCCATATCGCTTACCAATGAAAGAACGTTTTTCCTCGCTGTAAGAAACATCCATTCTATCGAGCAAATCAGCGACCATTGCATCCTTAGGTGTTAGCAAGGCATCTTCGGCAAACCTGACTGGACGGTGTAAGTTTCCAAGCTGATACCCTATTGCCGACCAGTCAACAGGTGTACCCCTAGGGGTGATGACAAATAAGTCTTCGGGCGCACAAGAAACAACAATAGCGACACCATCATCATTTCCTAAAATATCTCCTTCATTGAGTTCCATACCACGAGCAAGAGAGACCTTAATCGCTCGCCCAGCACTGGAATGACAGACCATATGTGGGCTTGATCTCTGTTCAGAAGATAGAAAGATTTCATCTATTTTTTTATATGGTTTTTTAGCATCATCAAGTCTGCCCAGAATTTCTGTTACCACTTCCATCTTTTGTTCCTATTTTAAGTTTACGTCAGCAGAGAGGCTGGGCTTTTTTGATTAAACTTTTGCTAATAAAGCCAAGAAATTAGACTTCATGACTATCGGAAATAGTGAAGTCGACCTAGCGGCAGTGTCTTTGCAGGTTTAACTGTAATCCGCTTGCCGTCCACATAAACGCTGTATGTTTCAGGATCGATTTCTATATTAGGCATTGTGCTGTTATGCAGCAAGTCTCGTTTAGAAATTGTTCGAGTACCCGAAACTGGCATAAGCTTCTGATGTGTTTGTAATTTATTTTCCAAACCATTATCTATGGCCGCCTTGGTTACAAAAGAGTAACTCAACTTGCTTGGATTAGCGCCATATGAGCCATACTGCGGCCTATATTTAAGTGGTTGGCAGGTCATTAGAGACCCTGAAGGATCACCCATAACTGCATGGGATATAAAGCCACCCTTCAATGTTGTTTCAGGTTTAGCAATAAAGTGATCAGGACGCCAAAATACTAAATCAGCTAATTTTCCGGGCTCGATAGAACCAACATATTTATCAACACCCATACAAGTCGCAGGAGCCAGGGTTATTTTTGAAAGGTAACGCTTAATCCGAAAGTTATCATTATTTTCGCCATCCTCGGGAAGACGACCAAAGCGAACTTTGTTTACTGATGCAAGTTGAAAAGAACGTTGAGCGCTTTCGGCGGCACGGCCAACACCCTGGCTATCTGAGCCAATCATACTGATAGCACCAATATCATGCAGGACATCTTCTGCACGCATTGTTTCCGCACGAGCACGACCCTGAATAAAGGCTATATCTGAGGGCACTTCCTTGTTAAGGTTGTGACACGTAATCAACATATCAATTTCTTCATCATAGGTATTAATGGAGAAAGGGTTGGTCGGGTTTGTTGAACTTGGCAACAAGTTGGGTTCACCGACACAACGCATCATGTCTGGCGCGTTGCCTCCACCGGCTCCTTCACTATGATAAATATGCATAACACGGCCATTTATCGCAGCTACTGTATCTTCGTAGTAACCAGTTTCGTTCAGCGTATCAGCGTGAATTTGCACTTGAAAATCATACTCATCAGCCAATCTCATTGTGGTTTCAATAGCCGCAGGGGACGATGACCAGTCCTCATGGATTTTCAAACCAGTAGCTCCAGCAAGAATCTGTTCTATAAGCGAGCCATCGGTTGCAGCATTACCTTTTCCGAAATTACCAAAGTTCAGTGGCATATCCGCCATGGCTTCCAGCATTCGGTGCAGATTGAAAACACCCGGGCATTCAATACCAACAGTTTTAGGACCTGAACCACCACCAATAACCGTGGTGAAGCCAGCGCTTTGATACTCTTCCAACTGTTGCCAAGAATCAAAGTGTGGGTGAATGTCCACAAATCCAGGTGTGCAGATCATACCTTCAACTGAAAGAATATCGGTATTAGGCGACACAATCAGACCCGGCGTGATATTCATAGTGTCTGGATTTCCAGACTTGCCCACACCAACTATTATGCCATCACGGACACCAATATCGCCCTTAACAATTCCGAGAACAGGATCAATAATAATGGCATTGGTAATAACCATGTCCAATGCTCCGTCACTTTGCTTCCACTTGGAAGCTTGGCCCATGCCGTCGCGGATAGTTTTACCACCGCCAAAGACCATTTCATCACCATAGGTAGTGTAGTCGTACTCGATTTCAGCCACCAACCCAGTATCTGCCAAGTGGACTTTATCACCAGTAGTTGGACCGTATTGGGCCGCATATTCTGGACGTGGAATATTGACACTCATTTTAATAATCCCTAAATTTTTTGCGTTGATTTACTTAGCAAACTTCTCATCTGCAGGAATATTGACTGGATACAAATCACCCTCAAAACAAAACCCTTCTTCACGCAGTTTTCTCATGGTCCGCTTTTTGATAATATCAGAACGAACGGTGCCATTGGTCATGTTATTCATACCATACGCAACTTCTCGTCCAGCATATGTAGTCAGTTGAACCTTTCTACTCTGACCAGGTTCAAACCGTACAGCAGTACCACTGGCGATATCCAGACGCATACCAAACGCAGCCTCACGGTCAAATGACATTGCCTTGTTGCATTCAGCCATATGATAGTGAGCACCAATTTGAATGGGGCGATCACCCGTATTAACAAGGATAAGTTTAATTGTTCGGCGACCAGAATTGATTTCGATTTCCCCATCGGCAAATTCTATATGCCCACAAATATCAGGGCTACCTACATCAAAAGCTTCACTTGGAACCACAGACTTAGGAATTGGTGGCCGGCTCCATTTTTTAACTGACATTTGACGTCTCCTTATTTCTGATATTTGCTATCGCCAAAAGTTGATTAATCGCGAATAGGGTTCATAACTGTTACAAGTTTTGTTCCATCAGGAAACAATGCTTCGACCTGCACAATTTTCATCATTTCAGGGACGCTTTCCATAACATGCTCGCGCTTTAGAATAGTTGCGCCATATTCCATCATATCAGTGAGCATCGGTATGCACCCTTCTCGGGCTCGCTCTTGAATTTCATCACATATCACAGCGACAGATTCAGGATAATTTAGTTTGAGGCCTTTTTCCAAACGGCGTCGCGACATTTCTGCTGCGCTCCAGAGCAGGATACGTTCCTCTTCCTTAAGTGTTAGATGCATTGACTGTGACCTCCATCTACTTAGTTCTTAAAACTGCTACGCAAAATACCTGTTCCCAATGGTGACTATTAAGCGATATTCGGGCACTTCATGCTCTACATTGGGCCGGCACTTTACATTTACATGGCACGACTATCATCAACCATCTTTTCATGTTCGAATGTCAGTCAGCATTTAAATTTTTTGCTCTAATGCCAAAAGTACAAAAACTTAAACATTCTATAACGCTTCTTAATTCGAGCCCATAAAGTTGTGTAATAGTAGTCCCCGATAGGGGCTACCCAAACGGGTAGACGGCATTGAAAATAACTGTAAATAACCCAGGAGCTGTACTAGCTTATGATTACTGGTGGTGCTGACTTAACTCATAATTTAAAAAATTGAGACTCTTCTAAAAAAATGTGGTATTTTAAAATTCTTGTTGTTTACCTTGTGCGGGGATAAACTAATGACTAGCATTATGTCAGACTATAGGAATGAATTTAAACACGCCGGTAACTTCCAAGAAAGTATGGATGTGTTGGCTGAAATTACATCAACGTTTGGCTTCACGCAGGTTCTATATGCATATTTACCGGTTCGACCACGACTGCCAGACGGCGAATGGATGCCACTCAAACTAAATGTACGAAATTTTCCCACTGGTTGGTATAGTGGATGGAAAAATTTTGAAAAAGATGATCCGTATTATCATTTTTGCTTTAGAGGAACCCTGCCCTTCGACTGGGGTGATGTTCAAACTAATGAAAATTTGAATTCGCGTGAACAAGACGCGTGGAAATATCTGGCTGATTTTGGACTACATAGGGGTATTACTACACCCATTCATTTACCTGGTGGGCGGTTTGCTGCTATAAGCGCAATCGTTGATCGACCTACCGCCAATTGGAGCAAAATTAAATCTCATTCTAATTCCAAACTGCTATGTCTCACGCACATATTTCACGAGATCATTCATGAAAGAGGTTTTGAGAAGGAGATTAAATATAGCCTTCCCATCAGTCTGAGCCCAAGGGAAAAAGAATGTCTTGGGTGGGCAGCTGCTGGAAAAACCTCCATAGAAACAGCCATAATTATTGATCGTTCCATGGAAACTGTCCGGCTTCATATCAAGAATGCCATGCTTAAGCTTTCAGTGCATAACAGAGTTCACGCCGTGGCGAAAGCAGTTCAAATGGGTCTAATAGAACCGTGCAATACACCCACCAATTCTTACGTAACCCACTGAAAAATAAAATCAAATTGCAAGGTATTTTTTTGAAATTGCCGGGTCCATTAGATCCTTTGGCGCAATATCGGCTATAATAGTACCTTTGTCTATAACGACACAGCGATCAGCGCTAGCTTGAATTAAGTCAAGATTTTGCTCGACAATAATAACAGTCAATCCTTCCATATCTCTAATTCGGCGTATAACCTCGCCAATAGCCTGTACAATGTTAGGCTGAATACCTTCAGAAGGTTCATCCAATAGCACTATGTCGGGGTTACCTATCAAAATACGGCCAAAAGCAAGTTGTTGCTGTTGGCCACCACTCAATGTACCCGCAACCTGATTTAGCCTTTCTTTTAGGACAGGGAAGAATTCAAAAACCCTATCATAATTAATCTTGTTTGGTTTTCCGCCAACTAATTTTCCAAGCCTCAAATTATCAGAAACGGTCAGGCCATTAAACAAACCACGGCCCTGAGGCACATAACCAATACCACCTTGAGCACGTTGTGATGCTGGCAGCTTTTGAATTTCCTGTTCTCCAAGTATAATTTTTCCACTAAAGGTCGGTATCTCACCAATGATAGTCTTCATAAGAGTTGATTTTCCAACACCATTACGTCCAATCACAGCTAATATCTCACTTTTTTTTATATCAAAAGAAATCCTATTTATAACGCTAACGCGGCCATAACCTGATCTTACGTCGGTAAGGCTCAAAAGTGTTTTAGTAGTCATTTTTATCCCTTACCGAGATAGATATTGCGAACGTCTTCGTTATTTTCGATTTCCTGATAGCTACCCTGTGTGAACAGCGAACCCAAATGAAGAACCGATGTGCAAGAGTTCAAGTTTCGAATAAAATTCATATCGTGTTCGATGACGATGATTGTCATACCACCAGCATTTAATGATCTTATAATTTCTGCCGTTGAGGCCGTTTCGTCTGGCCCCATACCAGCCGCGGGTTCATCTAACAGAAGAACTGTTGGCTCCAGTGCGATCGACATACCAATGGAAAGCCATTGTTGTTGACCATGGCTGAGGTTCTTAACGACTTCACCTTCGAGCCCTGCAAGGTGGATTCTACGTAATAATCCATCAACTATTTCTGGCATTTCTATGGGCTTATAGTGCCGTCGGAGTGGAACAAAGAAATTTTGAAAAACTGATAATTCTTGGTAGACTTGCATATTCTGGAACTTAATGCCCAACCCTTTGCGAGCACGCTCAAAGGGCTGTGATTTAGTTATATCTTCACCATTTAAATGAATGGTGCCAGAAGTAGGTCTTTCTGTCCCCATTAGAAGCTTAAATAAAGTACTTTTTCCCGCTCCGTTTGGACCTATTAAACAATGAAGCTCGCCAGTCTGAAATGAAAGGCTCAAATCATCAATCGCACGCACACCACCAAAGTCTTTGAAAACGTTTATTGTTTCCACAATCGGAACCGCACTATTTTCAACTATACTCATACGTTAGTATCCTGGTCTTCTGACTGTCGGCCAACCTTACTACTAAAAAGTTTTCCAAGCCATTGACCAACAAATATAAAAATACCTTCTGGGGCGATTAACATAACGAATACCAGAATTGCGCCCATGACAATTGTTGCATATTCTGGGCTACCTGTTGTGGTTAACCAGAGAAAAAGCCATTCTAGTGAGATTGCGCCCAAAATTGCAGCTGTAAGGTCCTTGCGGCCTCCAACAGAAACCCAAATAACGACCATGATATTGGCGGAGACACCAAATACAAGTTCTGGATCTACACGGTTGATCCGCGCAGTATCCAGCGAACCCGCGAGCCCAGCTAGAGCCGCAGCAATACAAAAGACTCCCAACTGAATCAAGCGTACATCATAACCAAAAGTCTCAGTTCGGTCGGGGTCTTCGCGAACGGCAACCAACAAATACCCAAATGAAGAGTTGAGCAAAATACGTAAGCTTAGATATACCACTATAAGCAAAGTTAAGACAAAATAGTAAAAACCAATTCGCCTGCCATTGAACTCCGCTACCGCCTCTCCCCAGCCAAAAGACAAGTTTGGAATATCAGAAGCTGGTCGAAGACCATTCGACCCCCCAAGCAACGCTTTTCCAATTGAATAGACTTCTGGGTCAGCTGTTTGAAGCATAAAGGTCTCAAAAAGAAGAGATAAAACTAACATAAGGATAGCTATATAGACACCCTTAAGACGGGCGAAAAACATGATAGATCCAATAAATGCGGCAAATAGTGTTGGCAAGGCAACCCCAGACAAAAGGGCTATATGGGTATTTCCATTATCATCCCACATATTTATACCAAGAATACCGAAAGTATAACCGCCAATACCAAAAAAGGCAGCCTGACCCAGGCTAAGAATGCCGCAATATCCCCACAGAAGCGATAAGCTGGCGGCAAGAAAGCCAGAGACTAAAAATTCATTAACTTTGTAAGGCTTTATACCGAGATGTGTCGGTGCTACATAAGCTACGGTTATTATAATTAGGAACCCAATCCAAAAAAAATACCCGCGTCCCATAGTTTGAGGACCGTTTAATAGGCCAAATAAGCGCAGCGCCATACCCCGTTGTTCTTTCATTTTGATCACACCAATTTTCTACGTTATTTCGAACGCGATTTACGGATTGCTAAATAACCAGAAATACCCGTGGGCATCAGCAGCAAAATAAGGAACGCAGCGCCAATCATTCCGACAAATCCGATATAGACGCTAAACACGTTCGTAAATATTGTTTGTACAGCTCCTAGGGCCATGGCGCTCGCGACGAGGCCACTAATGACACTAGTGCCACCACCCACTACCACAGTGATAAATGCCTTGTCGGTAAAAGCTGCACCAAAAAACGGCGTGATCGAAGCACTTAATGCGAACAGCCCACCGGATATACCTGCTAGCGCAGATCCTAGTCCAAACGTAAATGCATAGATGCGTGGCGTGCTAATACCTAATGCATTTGCCATAGTCGGATTATCCATCGTCGCACGCGCACGAGTACCAAATTCTGTAAAACGCAACAGCCCCCAAAGCCCAATAATTAACAAAATAGAAATGACAAACATCACGACCCGATAAATACCAAAGCTCTCGACGCCCTTCGGTAGCCTCCCACTACTGTCTTGAATGCCCACAAATCCTTCGGCGCCCACTATTGAGAACCCAATATCGCCACCTATCAAAATTTTAATATCAGAAAATGGAGTGGGAAGGCTTTCCATTGTTGGGCCAAAAGTGATCAAGAATAATTGTGAGACCACCATAGAAATGCCCCAAGTTACCACAAGGGAAGACAACAACTGTTTGTAAAAATGGCGTATGATCAAACGTTCCAAAATCATGCCTGCAACACCAGCACCAGCACCAGCGAGAATTATCGCAATGGGTGCTGGAATACCGGCATACATAGAAAATGCCGTCACATACGCCCCAATCATCATAAGTTCGCCGTGGGCCATATTTATCACGCCCATCATACCAAAAATTATTGACAACCCAGCAGCGGCAAGGATCAGGAATGCTACAGCGTCAATATACTGGAATACAAACCCAAATAGTTCTGTAAAAATATCCATTATTTAGCTGGTTTTCCTTCGACAACGTCTTGCAGTTTGACCCTAAGTACCGAGCAGAAAATCGAAAAAGCTTTGAAAACATAACAAATAAGTCAAAATATAGCTTAGTAAGATATTCTGGGTGAACAGATGCCCACCCAGAATTGAACGATTATAATAATACTACTTGAAAAATTTCTTCCATGCAGGATTATCTCGTGGCAGGTAAGAATAGCCGTCGCCAGATTTCAGTTTACGAACATCCACACCAATATCTTTCAAAAAACTCGGTGCGTTAACACCAAGGTTAGTAATCAGACTAAGCGAGTGATCATCGTTTACCCGGAACAAGTAGGTTGGCATTGCAGCATGGTGCTGATCACCCACCATTTCCCATGAACCACCTGGTGCTTCCTCAACTGAAATACCAGATTCAAGCGCTTTAATAACAGATTCTGTTTCTGTTGTGCCAGCTTTTGCCCACGCTTTTGCCATAGCTTTGACTGCAGTATAACCAAATCCTGCATGCTCATTGACATAGGGAGCGTTAGGATGACGTTTGCGGATTTTGGCAACAAAAGCTTCGCTGTTGCTACCTGGCACATCTTCGATGTAGCCCGGGGGAACGTGCATGTTAGAGAGTTGTGGGGCTGGAAAAATTTTGTGCTCATACCCATCTGCGATTGTTACGTTAGACCATGCTGGTGTTTTGAGGCCCGCAGCTTCAGCTTGTGGGTAAAATTGCACTTGATCACCACCAACTAGACAATGCACCTGGAAATCGGGACCAATGCTTTGGATGTCTCCAATAGTTTTCTGCCACTGGGTTACATCAAACGGGAAGTACTCCTCCATCACGAGGTCCCCACCGTAAAGTCCAGCAGCGGTGCGAGCCCAATCTCCAATAGCACGACAGAAGTTATAATCTGCCCCAATAAATGTCATTTTAGGTCCAAATTCTTCAATCATCCATTTTAACGCTGGAAGGACTTGTTGCTCTGGCGTCGGTCCCGAGAAGAAAGAATAGTGATCAGCGATCCCTCCTTCACCCTGATTGTTATGCCAGAAAATTGTTTCGTTACGGACAGCCTCAGACCGAGCTGCTTCACGTTCTGCACCGGTATAGGCTGCCATAATAACGTCAGCTTCGTCCTCGAACACGCACTGCTGTGTTAATTGGCTATAACGACCAACATCAGATTGGCCATCATACTGAACATGCTTAACGGTCTTAATCTTGCCATCTACTTTGATACCTCCTGCAGCATTGATTTCTTCAACTGCAAGTTGGTAACCCCAAGTTTTTGGAGTCGCCATAGCGGCAAAAGCCCCTGAAGTATCATCAATTGTACAAAGGACGATTTCGGCATCCGTTGCGGCTTGAACTGAAGAAACTCCAAAACAAGCCAACGCAGCCAAGACACTGGCCGCCATAGGATAATTGATCTTAGGACTTCTCTTGTGAATATCATATTTAACTGTCATAACCTTCCCCTCCGTTAACCTTCAAACCTTTTAATTCGAAGCTAGATGTCAGCCAGGTACTTAAGTTCGGGACATATTATAATAAACCACGTGTATTGATCTACCCTGTCGACAAAGCTCTGTAATAATTTGGCGCCTTTAATGCTAACGCCAACAACAAAAATAAATCTAGAAAATCCCAGATTCCAGATTCCAGATTAGGTTAGCGATCCTCAAACAACAGTAGCAATTCCCCCAAACGGGTAGCCCCTAGCGGGGAAGGGTGGCACATGCGCCCCCCAGTCAATTACCGGCCAGATTACTGACCAATATGCGCCTTATTGCAGTGAACTGGGGTATGCTGTATTGAATGAATACAGAGAGTTAGCTGATTGATGACGGATGCAACAGGAGATGAACACCCTGTCTCTCTGCCACATACTTTTTATAAGTATTTGTATTAATTATATAAATTTAAAATTTATGATTGCATACCCCCTATTTGCCCCCCATTGAAAGTCGGAACTCTTTGGTATTGGCGATGCGCCCTTAAAACCTTCTGTATACTGAAGGCTAGATATCTAAACACACACTATAGTCAGAATTTTATATGCTGCGTGTCAGTTTACCAAGGAATACAAGTCGCACCAGTACCAGTGGCACTAAGCATAATTCCCCAAGCCGTCCAACAGACAACTTTTTCTGCAAGAGATTTTGGCCGCGCAGCCTCATATTGGTCCTTCAGTGTGTCCTTTTTTTTGGGGGCCGCCAAAGACCCAATGATTTTGCAAGTATTGTGTATGTTTTTTGAAGTGGCATTCAAAAATATTTTTTTCTCTGTTTCAGAGTACTTTCCTGTCCACATAATCTCGCCGCCAGATTTAGGTTTCATTGTCAGAAAATTCTCAAAATTAATTGATAATGATTGAAGGCTAGGGTTTTTCAACGTGTCACCAAATATATTCGAACCGATTAAATCATAAACACGGGAGTTTTTTCTTTCAAACCTTACAAAACCACTAATATCATCATATTTCTTACCGACGCACTTATATTCAAATTTATAAAATGATCCTAGCTTGACTAGCGTAACATCTGGACACTTAAACGCACTTACTTTCCTTAATTCTGTCAAAAAACTGGTACTAGAGAAAAGACCCACATCGTATTTATAGTCGGTTGTTTTTGTAAACTTAAACAGTGCGAGCCGCGACTTCTGGCCAATTATCCCGTCCGCTGGCCCAGCTTCGCACCCTATCCGGTTCAGCTCTATCTGCAGGGCCTTAATTAGCAATTTGCCACTCAGCTGAGTGCTGTCCTGAAATTTACCTTTTTTCCATAAACCCTTTTTAACAGTACCATCTGCATCGGTGTAGACACCCTGCCCGTGCATTTTATTATCATCATAGTTACCAACGTATTTGGCGCCACTGCTATAAAGAACCGTAAAAATTCCAGACCGTTTGTCATTTTTGTATTCCCCAACAAATGTGGTCCCATCGGCATATGTTTCACTACCTGATCCATGTCTGTCACCATTCTTAAATTGGCCAACATGTTTGTATCCATCTAAATTGATATAGCTTCCCTGTCCGTGCCGCTGGCCATCCTTGAATTGGCCAACATATTTGTCACCACTTTCAAAAGTGAAGGTACCTTGTCCGTTAAAACTGCCATTACTGAATTGACCAACGTACAACTGCCCATCTTTATCAGTATATACGCCTTCGCCATGGTATAGACCCAAGTTCCACTGACCAGTGTATTTTTTTCCATTCGCATGGCTGTAAGTGCCTTCTCCGTGATAATCTCCATTCTTAAATTGCCCAACAAAGCTATCTCCTGCCCACTCTGAAGTGCTAGAAAACTCAAATTTTCCATCCCCATGGTATTTCCCATCTTTGAACGAACCCATGTAAGTGACACCAGTAGATAAAGTTCTGGTGCCAGTACAATCTGTCCAAGTAATAACATTATACTCACCCTGACACTTACCATCAGACCGGGTGACTTTTTCCTCTACCCCACAAGTAAGTCCACGCTTTTTAGCTTCTTTTACATACCCAAGCCGTTTGCTTCGGCTATGCCACACTTTTGGTGACCCTGGTTTAGTGGCATTCATACAAAGAGTTGTGTCAGTACACACACTAGGTGTTGCAACTGCATTTATGGTTACTATACCATAATCTCCTAATCCTATAAATTTATTTTGGCACGTTTTCTTCACTACCGCGGCTTTAGGCGCCTCATCGACTTGTATCGTCTCCTCAACCTGACAGAACTCGTTGATGTACCCGTCAGCAATCGGCGCAAGGGAGTGGTCTCTACAGCTCTTAAAGTAAGCCTCATAGGCAAAGCACGCCTTCGCCTCAGACGCCGCGGTGTACAGCGCGTCACACGGCGTTATCTCCGCTGTTTGAAAGGGTTCCACATCTGTTGTGGACAGGGCACTGGGAGCCTTGTACGCGGCTAAGACCCTAGAGTTATCAAGTATTTTTGACATCAATATTGCAGCGTTCACGCTGTCGTTTGAAATGCCAGCATAGTGAAGCCCAACGACTATCTGCAGACCCGCATCTATAACTGGGGAGCCAGAGTTCCCGGGAAGTGTGTCACAGGTGTGCAATAGTTTGTTTCTCGACACCGCCGGCGTGCTTGCGCGGCATTTCTCACGACTAATGTGCTGACCTTTTCCCTGCGGATGGCCAATAATCCAAAAGGGAGCGCGATCATTGGGGATAAGGCTGGCCAACTTCAATTGGCCGTACTCCTGAGAGGGGTTCCCAATCACCTCAAGCACGGCATAGTCAAGCTCCGCACTAAACTCGACGGGCTTAGGAACGACAGTGTATTTCTTGGTCCCTTCATCAACGCCAGTTTGTGTATACCCCGCAACAAACTGAGTGGCCTCTATACTGGTTGCCCCAATTTGTTCGTTATCCAGCAAACCTAGGCTGCAGTGATAATTTGTGAGGATATGCCTCTTTGAGACAATAAACGCTGTGCAAGGGAATAGACCCTTATCCGTTAAAACATCCAACCTGCCAACTGAACGGCCAATGTCAGCAAATATAGTTCCCATATAGTTACTAATTGGTTCGTTTTCGTAGCTGCCTATGGACATCTCTAGCTGCACGTCAGTGCCGGCAGCCTGAGTACGCGAAAGGACTACGGAGCCAAAACTCCCTCTGTCAAAGCCCATTAAATCTTGAGACTGGGCAACATTAGCGAGAGAAATTATTGCCAACGCCAGAGTTTTAGTCAGGGACCTAATCATAAAAAATTATCCTGATCCGAACAGCGGGCATCCTAATCACACAGGGATCGGAACGCATTTATTGTAACTGCTGCATCCTCATCCAACTTCCCAAACGAGACCCGTCTATTTGTTGTGTGATTGGGATTTTCTGGGTCCTTTAATAAAGTTTCGCCAACTCCAATTGGGGTTAACTTTGCCTTAGTTCCTCCCAATAAAAGCACCTCGGTAAGCGTTGATGCTCGTTTTTTGGAAAGCTCACAGTTATAGGCGTCGCTACCCTTACCGTCGGTATGGCCCACGACGGCATAGTGTTTGCCAATATTAATGTCATCAGCCAAGGCCATCGCCAAGACAGACACTTTATCTAATTGGTCATCCCTAAGTTTATAAGAATTAAAATCAAATTGAATTTCTATGCCAGCTGATTTCACATTCTTAGTGTCTGTGCTTTGATCTGGATCAGTGTCTGTCTTTACTGTCACCTTAGGCGTAGTGGTATCGCTTTCATCATCCAAATCTATTATAAATGTCTCAAGAGTAATTTCAGAGACACCACTGCTCTCTAATTTAACCCCAGTCTTGCTAAACGATATGCCTGCGCAATACTCCTCAAGGCCAGTAGCGAGGCAGCGCGCGAGAATATTATCTGTTTCTACTGTCTCTGGTGTGTCTGTTGAACTTTTAGGAATATAAATTTCTAACTCCTGAGCTGACGTCAGGCTTGGTGAGAGCCAAAGCAACAGACTAAAACATGACGCACTCAGTATTTTTTTGATCATTTAGCACCAACTGAAATTGAGATTTGAGCCTTAACTATGGCGCGGTTCTCGCTGTTTAAGTCTGTATTATTAGGGACCCCAGTTATGGCAGTCTCAGTGTCATTAACGTCAAAGGTAAAGGTTTCTAAGATCGCAGCCTCTTCAATTTTTGCGTCAGCGTAAACTAGCTGTGACTTATCGCATGACACTTTGGAGGTGTCGCGAAGTTCGGCTTCAATTGCCCCGTCTGAAAAATTGCACACCGCGATTACTGTCTCGACGCCGGTCTCTGAAAATTTAAGGCTCCCCCTTGGCGGGAAGATATATGTGCTGCCAGCTTCAATTGGTTCATCGTCAAGGCTTGGGTGGGGGAACATCACGCAGCTGTCCCCATCGTCATCAATATTTATCAATGTTAGGCGGCACTGGCGTTGTGGCTCTATAAATAGACGGATAGCGTCACCAACTTTGTAGATTTTATCTTCAGTGTATATTGCGAGGGTGCTTGCCGTCGGAATGCTGCCACTTACCTGACAACTCAAACCTCTAGTTCGAGCCTCTGAAAGGTATGACTGAATTGCTGGATCAGAGCGCCACACTTTGACGCCATTTTTTGTCATTGTAACTTCGGTACAAAGCTCCGTTATGTTGCACACCTTGGGATCACTTATGCAGGTTGTTGTCATTTCGACGACATCGCAACTCAATCCACGCCGCTTTGCCTCGTCAACAAACTTCAGTTTAGATTGACTTTTCACCCAAAGATTATTTTCAGCAGCACGCTCGCATAATTGTTCTGGCGAACACTCAGCCACATCTTCGTCACAGTCACTGTCTGATATAGCCGCGAAAAGGTCCGTTAAAAACGTTTCAATGCTACTGAAGTTTTTGTTTTTGGATAGATTTGGGAGCATCCTCTTAGCTTCTTCGTTCCACTCCCATTCGGGTAAGAGGCTAGGATCAGTTTCATTTGCCTCACCAATTTTTTGTAAATCTCTGTGAGAAAAATAATACATCTCGTCCGGTTTTGTTTCAAACATCCGCTCATAAACAAAAGGTGGCGTGTCAAACTCGTTTAAAAACCCAATTATTTCTGAGACCGTGTATTGAGAAATAAAATCAACAACACCAACTGGCTCCTCTTTTTTCTGAGCTTCGGCATCCTTTGAAAATTGATGGACGCCTAACTCACCCGACGCTACTTTCAGGTCGCCCGCAAAAAACATAAATGCACACGCGGAGACGCAGTCACTGAACCTTGGCACGTAGGTTGTTATTTTGCGGTCGTAGATAATGCCAGCCATCTGCAGGCCTTCAAATACGGAGCCACCCGGGCTGGCTAATACAATGGTGTCGATTTCGTGGTTTCTTAGTGCCTTACGAAACTCAAGGGTATCGCCGTTCGAAATGGCTTTAAAAAAGAATAGTGAATTTGGCACACCGTCAAAGTGGATGAAACTTCCATATGTCGATGAAGCAAACGGCTTATGTTGATCCGCTTGGGCAAAGGATGCTGACATAAAAAAGATCATTATCATTATCATTTTGGATATTATCGACATGTTCATTGTTTCCTCTGCCCAATTTTAAATCTTGTGAACACGCTAATCAGATTGATTTAAGAGTCAAAAGGCAAGTGAAAGATAAATCAAATGAAAGGGGCATGAAGCTTGCTACTAATTATATGATCAATATGAAGAATAAAAATTCTTGATTTGTATAAAATTAGTATCACCTTCCAAGTTTGTTATTGAACTACAATCGCACAATTTCCCCAAACTCTGCCATTCATTTTTGCTAAGATTTTGTCTTTTTTAAATGTAACGCTGCCTGTGTCGTCATCGCTTTTATAGGTTTTTAGACAGTTTTCCTGCTTGTTGTTTGCATTACAAGTAAAGTTATAGGTGTAATAAGTTCCAGATTTATCAAACTCATAGCGTGTTGTTAAATACTCCTTAGTATTTTCGATCCAAAGATCATTAGTCGCCTTAATCTGATATGTTTTGGAACGACCACTATCTTTTTTACAAACAGCAGTTCCAAACATTCTCCTTTTATATTCAAAACCACTTTTTAATGAAAAAATTGGTGTGGATTGATTGACACTCTTACCAACTAGGGTGCAGTTGCCAGCGCCACTTTGTTTGAGGTTTACAGAACCTCTCATAGTTTTTCGATCTTTTGACAACTCAAGTTTGGCGGTATCTTTGGTACCATCGTCCTCCATAATAATCATTGTTACCGAATTACCAGAAACGGTCACGGTTCCAGTGGAAACAGTTGGGTCAGTCACATATGAATAATTATTATTTTTTGACAATGGTTTAAAGTTAAGTGTTGTAATTAAGTGGCGCGTACTGACCTCTGGGCATGACAACTTGATTTGCCACTTCAAAGGCAATTTTGGTGTCGGACAAATCTTTTGAGACTTTTTTAATCGTGTAGCAAAACTTTCTTTATAAATATTATTAGGATAATATAGTTTGTTAGAATTTTCCGAAAAAAGTTTGGCTGCAGCAATTGTTTGTGGGCCAACAATACCATCTTCTGAACCCGCATTACAACCAAGTTGGTTTAAATCTATCTGTATAAATTTGATAAATAATTCCTTACTAATTTTGTCCATAACCCCAAAGGTGAGTCCACGTTTTTTGGCTTGTTTTACATATTTGCTTGAGGGATTTAGCATCCACCGATACCCATCCTCGCCATCCACTTCGGAATACTGCATAACAACAGCATTCTTGCATAAAACGTCATCACTACAAAGTTCTGGATTTGATATCGAACAGGTTTTCTTTACTACCGTAGTTTTAGGCGCCTCATCAACATCAACCGTCTCCTCAACCTGACAGAACTCTTTTATGTAACCATCAGCAATTGGCGCCAGAGCGTGGCTTCTACAACTCTTAAAATAAGCCTCATAGGCAAAGCATGCCTTCTCCTCTGCAGCGGCGCTATACAGCGCATCACAGGCTATCGCTTCTGCAGTCTTGGCTGGCTCTGCGTTAGCAGTTGGCAGAGCTTCAGGAACTTTATATGCAGTCAAAATTTTAGAATTCTTAAGTATTTCAGACATTAAGATAGCAAAGTTAACGCTATCCTTCTGTGATCCTGCGTGGTGCAGAGCCACCACCTGCCTAAGACTTACGTCTATTACAGGTGAGCCAGAGTTTCCTGGCAATGTATCGCAAGTGTGGAGTAGTTTTCCAACAGACACCGCAGGCTCGCTGGCGCGGCATTTCTCACGGCTGACCCGCTGCCCCTCTCCCAATGGGTGGCCAATAATCCAAAAGGGATCGCCAGATTGAGGCGCTAGACTAGCCAACTTCAGTTCGCCGTACTCAGCGGAGGGGTCACCAATTACTTCAAGGACTGCATAGTCAAGCTCCTTGTTAAACTCGACGGCATTCGGAAGGGCAATATATTTGTTAGTCCCCTCCTCAACGCCAGTCTGCGTGTAGCCTGTCACAAAGCTAATGGCCTCAATACGAGTAGCGCCCAAGCGAGTATTGTCTAATACCCCAATGCTGCAGTGATAATTAGTTAAAATATACTGCTTGGAAACTATGAATGCCGTACATCGGTGAATGCCCTTATCGGTAAGCACGTCCAGCCGACCCACTGAGCGCCCAAATTGTGCAAGCTCTGATCGGTCAGAGTAGTTTATTATTGGTTCGTTCTTATAATCTCCAATTGATAGCTCCAATTGGATGTCAGATACCGTTGACTCAGTTTGTGACCAGACAGCTTTACCAAAGCTGGACCGATCAAAGGAAATCACATCCTGAGAATGGGCCAGGCTAGCGAAAGAGAATACTGCCAGTATAACGTATGTGATCAGTCGAATTGTTCTCAAAGTTCCAGTCCCACTAAACTAGCTGAAACATAAAGTAGATTTTACTGTAGAGCCTATCAGCAAATGGGCGCGCGTTTATTAGCGTGGGTTTTGCATCAATGCATTTACGTGCAGCAGTTATAAGGAATTGGCCTTAGCCGATGCGTTGGGGTGTCGTCTCAAAGCCGGGAAAGGCAATGGAATAAGTGGAATGGTAGGCCGTACTATTCTACCCCACAACTCAACCTTCTTCGCTTTGCTTCTTTAGCGTGAGTACCAAGCCGATAATTAGTGTCCCATTTTCCGTTACGTGTCGCTAAAGTACAAAGAGGTTCAGCGCTACAGACAGTAGCATTGTAGAAGCAGGCGGTTTTAACTTTGCTTGCCCTCTGATAGACCTTTACAGTTTCAAATGAACTTGGCACTGCAACTTGGCTAAGAACGCTTTTAAAAACCCTTTCAGGATTGTCAATATTGATACCCTTGGCGTTAGCGTAGCCAGTTAAAGCTTTTTCTGTCCCAGGACCGTATAATGCATCGATTGTACTCTTGTAGTAGCTTAACTTCTTGAGCGCATACTGAAGTTGCTTACGCTTCAAAACACCTTGGTTTATAAAAGCAGTTTTGATGGCTGCATTTTTTACCCCGCAAGTAAGCCCACGCTTTTTTGCTTCTTTTACGAAGGGTGATGCAAATGATCCTATTGCCCAAGTTTTTGAATTATCACTTCCCGCAGTTGCCATAAAACAAAGTTCTATAATTGGACACACTTCAGGTTTATCATTACAGGTCTTCTTTACTACCCTAGTTTTAGGTGCCTCTTCAACCTCAGCTACCTCCTGAACCTTACAGAACTTCTTTACATACCCGCGGGCCATAGGTGCCAGTGTATGAGCGGAGCAGCTCTCCATATAAACGTCATAGGCATAGCATGCCTTAGCCTCTGCAGCGGCGCCGTACAGTGCGTCACAGGCCATAGTCTCTAATGTCTTAATTGGCTTGGGTTCTGCCTTTGGTACATCATTTGGCGCCAAGTAAGCGGCCAGCACCGTAGAGTTCCTCAAAATTTCAGACATCAGAATTGCCGCGTTCACGCTATCGTTTGAAATACCTGCGTGGTGTAGGGCGACAACCACCTGAAGTCCCGCATCTATAACGGGAGACCCAGAGTTCCCGGGTAACGTATCGCATGTGTGAAGTAGCTTAGTTTTAGAAACTGCGGGCGAGCTTGCGCGGCACTTTTCGCGGCTTATGCGTTGGCCCTCTCCTCGCGGATGCCCAATTACCCAGAAGGGAGCACGGTCATTAGGGACAAGGCTCACTAATTTGAGTTTACCGTATTCCTGCGAGGGATTTCCCAGAACCTCCAGGACGGCATAGTCAAGTTCCGCACTAAATTCTACTGGCGTGGGGATAACCGTATACTTTTTAGTACCCTCATCAATGCCAGTCTGCGTGTAGCCGGCAACAAATTGTACGGCGTCTATGCGCGTGGCGCCCACGCGTTCATTATCCAGCATGCCAAAGCTGCAGTGGTAGTTAGTGAGGATGTATTTTTTGGAGACAATAAAAGCTGTGCAGGGGAAGTTTCCCTTGTCTGTCAGAACGTCTAACCTACCAACTGACTTACCGATTTGTGCAAAAACAGAGTCGCTTCCATAATTTCGGATGGGTTCATTATTGTATAAACCTACGGCAGATTCCAGCTGGATGTC
>Ga0209715_1000848_pt1 | contig 25803 bp, 25 predicted proteins | sample COGITO_mtgs_1205_2_FD_184809 | JGI IMG/M metagenome (GOLD analysis project Ga0209715, IMG submission 184809) | Pelagic marine microbial communities from North Sea - COGITO_mtgs_120503 (SPAdes) (version 2) | ecosystem: Environmental > Aquatic > Marine > Epipelagic ... | reverse complement strand
GTGACTCTCTTATTGTCGATCGACTCATTAATTACTTTGTTGCTAAAAATCCTAAATTATTTAATTAGACGTTGGCGGTTTAAACAGATTTTTTCTGCGTTTTCGGCGTAGCCAATTAATGCTATTAAGAATAAGTGGGTAGGATAAAAGCTTCTTTTCAAGACGATACTTTCCTGGATAGTCCATTAAAAAAAGGCCGATCATTAAGGTTAATAGGCCTTGTCCAGGCAGAACTAACATAGCTATACCGCTTAGTAATAAAGTTATACCAAGGATATTTTTGAATACTTTTTTAATTAGCCAAGCTAAAGAGAGCGGTGTGTAAATAGATTTTGGTCTTTTCTTATTCTCAAAGTAATCGTCAGGAATAGCTGCAATTAAAAAAGGTGTTATAGCAAGGCCTACTAAAAAAATTATCAGTGATAAACCTGTCATCCAAGTGAGTAGGCTTTCATATTCCAACCATAAGTTGCTGGTCATGCATATATCTCCTCCAAAACTGATAATCAAGAATCTACGACTACTCTATAACATAAGTAGTGTCCTTTATTGATACAAGTCAATGCTTCCAGTCAGCCATGCCGCATGCTTCATGCTCTTCAATTATTAACGACACGGACTATTTCTCTAAGGTTGGTTTATCTATGTTATCTGATAATGCTAAATATATTGCTGCAAATCAATATAAAAAAATGGCGGGTACCTCGGCGGTTTTTGTTTTTTCTAACCGTGATAAGTCATCACCTGTTGAGCGTGATGGTTTAACATGGACGCCAGATGAGTTGCATTTAGATCTCTTAGCTTCTCAATATCAAGATAAGCCAGCTATGGCGACAGTCTTGGCTTTAGAGGGTCTAGAAGAATATGACCCGCCCAATAATGGCGATATCCGAAGAGTTAATGCGATGGATGAGTCCTTTATTTATCATGAGCCGATTCGCGGTTGGGTGCAGCTATCTAGTGGGTTTTGTAGCGCTTAGTTTATTAAGTCCACAACTTAGGCCGTTTAATGAATTTTTTTGTGCACTTTTTCTCGAGCACCTTTTTCGAGTATTTTACGCCCTATTTCTTTTAACAATAAAAACGCCTTATTTATTGATCTATATCATATTTTATTTTTTCCGCTTCCCCAAAATAGACGACTAACAAAGTGATAAGTAAAAGAAAGCCAGCTCTGAATATGATTATTCATACTGAGGGGGCTGTGCTTTATTTGTGCTTAAAAATATTTTATAGCTCAATAAATGAGTTTATCTATCCAAAAAGGGTATGCCATGTCGTCGGTTCTTACGATGGATTCCTCTCGTTACAATTATCGTGTTATTCGTCAATTTGCAATTGCTACAGTGCTTTGGGGTATTGTGGGCATGTTAGTGGGTGTGGTAATTGCCGCCCAGCTTATTTGGCCTGATTTAAATGTAGGTCCTTGGTTCCACTTTGGTCGCTTACGTCCGTTACATACTAATGCCGTTGTGTTTGCCTTTGGTGGCTGCGCGTTAATGTGCACTTCACTCTATGTGGTACAGCGAACCTGCCAGGTGCGCCTTATTTCAGATGGCATTGCTGGCGCTATGTTTTGGTGCTGGCAATTAGTGATTGTTCTAGCGGCTATTACGCTACCTTTGGGTTGGACCAGCGGCAAAGAATATGCAGAGTTAGAGTGGCCCATTGATATACTCATTACTATTGTGTGGCTGCTTTATGCGTTTGTCTTTTTTGGCACCATTATGCGCCGTAAAACACCACATATTTATGTAGCCAATTGGTTTTTTGCTGCCTTTATTATTACTGTCGCTGTGCTGCATGTGGTGAACAGTCTTGCCATCCCCAGTTCTATTGATAAAAGCTATTCTATTTATGCAGGCGCTGTCGATGCGATGGTTCAATGGTGGTATGGACATAATGCAGTAGGCTTTTTTCTTACTGCTGGTTTTCTTGGCATCATGTATTACTTTGTCCCTAAGCAAGCCGAGCGGCCGGTTTATTCTTATCGTCTTTCGATTGTTCATTTTTGGGCGTTAATCGCAATATATATGTGGGCGGGCCCACACCATTTACATTTCACTGCGTTACCTGACTGGGTACAAAATCTGGGAATGGTCATGTCGTTAATATTGTTAGCGCCCTCATGGGGCGGCATGATTAACGGTATGATGACCTTATCGGGCGCATGGGATAAGTTGCGCACCGATCCTACGTTACGCTTTCTTGTTGTCTCTTTATCTTTTTATGGCATGTCGACCTTTGAAGGTCCCATGATGTCAATTAAAACGGTTAACTCACTTTCACACTACACCGATTGGACTATTGGCCATGTGCATTCTGGCGCTTTAGGTTGGGTAGCCATGGTGACCATTGGTGCGCTCTATCATTTATTTCCTATTTTATACGGCAAAAAAAGCATGTACAGCAATGCCTTAATTGCGCTGCATTTTTGGCTTTCAACTATAGGCATTGTTTTATATATCGCTTCTATGTGGGTCAACGGTATTTTACAGGGCTTAATGTGGCGAGCGTATAACGCCGATGGCACATTAACTTATAGCTTTGTTGAGTCAGTCGAGGCGAGCTATCCGGGTTATATGGTGCGTCTATTCGGTGGCGTATTGTTTTTAGCGGGTATGTTGGTGATGGCCTATAACGTTTGGCGAACAATTGTGAGTGAGCATAATGTTAATCAGCCTGTTGACCATCAAGAGGCCATTACCCCGTAAGTATTTTTTAATATTTGTTTGGGAGTGTTGAGCCTAATGCTAAGCGTTAGATATTAGCGGTAAGCAGTGTAGGCAGCGTAAAAAAGAAAGTAGGGTAAAAAAGTAAGTAGGGTAAAAATTGCAAAGAGGTGTGCATGGCGAATAAGCACGAAAGAATCGAAAAGAATATTGGCTTAATGATAGTGCTCGTGATTATCGCTATTAGCTTTGGTGGTCTAGTAGAAATTGTGCCGCTTATGTTTCAGAAAGATACGACTGAACCGATAGCAGGTTTACGTCCGTTAACCGCGCTGGAATTACAAGGGCGCGATATTTATATTCGCGAAGGCTGCAATGTGTGTCATTCACAAATGATACGGCCTATGCGTTCAGAGACAGAGCGTTATGGACACTACTCGGTAGCCGGAGAGTTTGTCTATGATCATCCCTTTGTTTGGGGGTCTAAACGCACGGGTCCCGATTTAGCGAGAGTAGGCGGTCGTTATAGTGATCATTGGCATCGTGCGCATTTAATGAATCCTCGTGATGTTGTTCCCGAGTCCAATATGCCTGCATTTGCTTGGTTAAACGAAGCGGATATTGACGCAAAAAAAATGGCTAAAAAGCTTAAAGTGCTGCAGCGCTTAGGCGTGCCCTATAGCGAAGATGATATTGCCAACGTTAACGAAAGCATTGATGGTAAGACCGAATTAGATGCAGTAGTTGCCTATTTACAACAGCTAGGCACCTTGCTTGGCTATGAACGATGAACGATGAACGATGAACGATAAACCAATGAACAAACAGACGATAATACAAACTAAAACGGGGCAATTAAGTCATGACTGAAAATCATTTAGCGGGCCTTTGGACGCTAACCGCCATGATTGCCTTTATCAGCATTTGTCTTTGGGCTTACAGCGCAAGGCGACGAAGTGATTTTGATGAGGCTGCCAATTTACCTTTTGCCGATGAAGGTGAAGATGCTTTTTTTGATGCGCGTTTAGACGCAGTCTTAGATGAAGGGATAGACGCGGCCTTAGAAAACGATATAGATGTTGTCTTAGACGAAAGTTTTGATGATGAGTTAGACCAGTGTCTCCATAAAGACACAGAGCAAGACGATAGCCAAAGCAGTCATAAATGTGAATGCAAATGTAAAAAGGAGTCATAAGTATGAGTGATTCATGGAGTCTTTATGTTATTGCACTCACCACCATTATGACGGTGGGTGTCATCTGGGTGTTGTTAGCCAATCGGCGTGGCACCGGTTCGGTGGATAAAACTACTGGTCACAAACATGACGGTATTGAAGAGTACGATAATCCATTACCTGCTTGGTGGTTTTATTTATTTATTATCAGTATTTTATTTGGTGTTGCCTATTTAGTTTTTTATCCTGGCATGGGCAATTATCCCGGACTTTTAAATTGGACATCGGTGAATAAATGGGAGCGAGAGCAGCAGGCAGCAGAGGCAACTTACGCTGAAATTTTCGCCCGCTATCGAGAAATACCGATTGAAGCAATTCACAAAGAACCCGCGGCCATGAAGATGGCGCAGCGTATATTCGCCAATAATTGCGCGCAGTGTCATGGCGTAGATGCCCGAGGCAGCTTGGGCTTTCCTAACCTAGCCGATAACGATTGGCTTTATGGTGGCAGTGCAGAGCAAATTAGTGATTCAATTCAATGGGGGCGAACGGCAGCCATGCCCGCATGGGGCCAAGTGTTAGGTGAAAAATCCGTTATCGATACTGCACATTATGTGTTGAGTCTGTCGTTTGCTAGTCACGCTAAGGATTACCCTTATGATAGTGAACGCCTATTAGCAGGAGAGAAATCGTATCAAACCTTTTGCACGGCTTGTCATGCTGCTGATGCAACAGGCAATACCTTGTTAGGTGCGCCTAATTTAACCGACAGTGTTTGGCTTTATGGTGGCCATTTACAAGCAGTGATTGATTCGATTCAAAATGGTCGTACAGGTGTTATGCCCGCGCATACTAAAAAACTTAATGCCGATAAGATGCATCTACTCAGTGGCTACGTATACGGTTTGTCACGGTATGAAAAATAATGGATTCGTCAGACAAGTGGAGTGTAGATTATATGGATCTAAACTATGTCTGCAAATAAGCATTCAAACATACCTTTAAAAAAGATATCCCAGAGTGAGATCCCCCTTGTCGATGTGGATGCGCCTGGTCTAGATGTTAATAAGGTAGACATTAATAAGATAGATCTTGATGAAATTGCACCGTCAGAAGTCGGTGAAATCGATTTTTATCAAAAGCGCGAACGTATTTATACCCGGCCAATAAAAGGCTTTTATCAGCGTATTCGGCTATTAACCGGCTGGCCATTATTGATCGCTTATTTCGGCTTACCTTGGCTGCAATGGGGTGATAGACAGGCCGTGTTATTTGACTTGCCTGCGCGTCAATTCCATCTCTTTTTTATTAGTCTTTGGCCACAAGATTTACCCTTGTTGGCATGGCTGCTGATTATTGCGGCTTTTTTATTGTTTACTGTCACGGTTTGGGCGGGCCGAGTATGGTGTGGTTATACCTGTCCGCAAACCGTATGGACCAGCATCTTTATGTGGGCTGAGCAAATCACCGAAGGCACGCGTAACCAGCGGATTAAGTTAGATGCCATGCCTTGGAGCTGGAATAAGTTAAGAAAAAAAATAGCCAAGCATAGTTTATGGCTGGGCTTTGCGGCATTAACAGGGCTTACATTTGTTGCTTATTTTGTGCCGGTACGAGAGCTACTAGCCGATGTTTTATTACTAGAGGCCAGTCACGGGGCTTATGCTTGGATATTATTTTTTACCTTAGCAACGTATATCAATGCCGGATGGCTGCGTGAGCAAGTCTGCATGTATATGTGTCCTTATGCGCGCTTTCAATCAGCCATGTTTGATGGCGACACTTTAATTGTTGCCTATGATAACGTCAGAGGTGAGGCGCGTGGTTCGCGGAAAATAACGGCAGACCCTGTGGCTTTAAATCTCGGCGATTGTATTGATTGCAAAATGTGTGTGCAGGTCTGTCCAACGGGTATCGATATTCGTGATGGTTTGCAATACGAATGCATTACCTGCGCATTATGCATTGATGCCTGCGATGCCGTTATGGAAAAAATGCAATACGATACAGGCTTAATTAAATACACCACAGAAAAAAAACAAGCTAAACAAACCGCGCGGATTCTTCGGCCACGGTTATTAGGTTATCTGGGCGCAACACTGATTATGTCGTTTCTGTTTCTATTTGTTATCTTTACCCGAACGCCGTTGTCTTTAGATGTTATGCGTGAAAGGGACGCACTCTATTATGCATTAAGTGATGCGCGATTCGAAAACCTCTATTTATTGAAAATAATGAATATGAGTCAGCAAGATCAAGCCTATATTGTGAGTCTTGAGGGTTTAGATAATGCGCAATTGATTGGTGATATTACGGCGCAGGTAAGAGCGGGAGAGGTTTATGAAATGCCACTTAGAATACAGATGCACTCGTCAGATCTAGACAGTCACCGTGTCGCCTTTACCTTTTATGTAGAGAGCCAGTCGGGTAAGTATAAGGCAGGGTCAGAGAGTCGATTCTTGTCACCTTTAAACGCCTCATTAAGGGCAAGTCAATGAGTCAGCCATTATTTGAAAAAAACTCAGTTTCTGAAACAGCTACGAATCCAGAAAAAAAATGGTACAAGCAGTTTTGGCCTTGGTTTATTTTCGGCTTGCCTGCATTAGTCGTTATTGCAAGCTTTGTTACCTTATACATTGCCATTATTCATCGTGATGAAATGGTCGATGACCATTGTATTGAGCTTCGCAGTACACCGCAAAATCATGCTGATAGATTGCCCTGTTATGCGCCGCATAAATCAGCAGCCCCTCAAAAAGAATCAGTCACATTATGAATGCCTTGCCGGCTGATCAATGTTTTCACTGTGGCCTAGCGTTGGAGGCTAATGATGAAAATATCTTTTGGACAGCAATAGATTCCGTATTACAGCCTATGTGCTGTGGCGGCTGTGCCATGGCATCACAACTAATAACGGGGGCTGGTTTTGAACAGTTTTATCACTACCGGACGGCGAATGATTTGCAAGCCGATAACACACAGTTAGCCGATCGTGAATCCTATTTGGAATTTGATCATCCAGAAATACAGCAAGCCTTTGTGCAAACAGAAAACAACATAAAAACAGCCAAGCTAGCGGTGCAGGGAATGAGTTGCGCGGCTTGCGCTTGGTTGTTAGAACGCTATATAAAAACACTCGCAGGCGTATGCAAGGTCAATGTCTATTTGGTTGATCATCGCTTAACCGTTAGTTGGGATAATAAGCAGCAAACGCTAAGCGATATTATGGCTGCGATTAGCCGCTTAGGTTATGCACCAAGACCCTATATGCCCGCTACTGAATATTTAGCCCTCAAAGCACAAAGTGCTGTGCTGCTTCAGCGTTTAGGCATAGCCGGTTTGTTAATGATGCAAATGACGTTATTTGCTGTTGCCATGTATCTAGGCGGTGGGTCTGCGGCAGAAGGCAATCCTTTGGCAGCAGAGCATTATCATTTTTTTCGCTGGGCGAGTTTGTTATTGTCGCTGCCGCTGGTATTTTACTGTGCCCGACCTTTTTTTCAGGCGGCTATTAAAGGATTAAAGGCTTTTCATTTAGGCATGGATTTACCCATTGCTCTGGCGATTGCTATCGCTTTTATTGCCAGTTTTTTTGCGACGGTGAAAGGCAGTGGTGATGTTTATTTTGATTCAATTGCGATGTTTTGTTTTCTTTTATTACTAGGTCGTTATTTAGATCATCAGGTAAGGCAGTCAACGGGATTATCGACTCTGAATATGAGCTCGCAGTTACCATTGGTCACCCAGCGATTTGATGCTGAAGGGCGATTGACGACAGTGCCGCTTTCTCGACTGCAGCACGATGATAGGGTGTTAGTTAAAGCCAATGCGGTTATTCCCTGTGATGCCATCGTGGTAGATGGGCAGTCATCAGTCGATGAAGCTTCTTTTACGGGAGAGTCTTTTCCTCGTGCTATAAAAGCGGGGGATACCGTACTTGCGGGCACATTAAATATTGACGCAGCTTTAACGCTGTCGGTTATGGCCATTGGTTTGCAAAGCCGCTTTGCACAATTATTAAATTTGATTGATCGAGCGGCAGAAGAAAAATCGCCTATCGAATCTATAGCCGATAGTCTTGCTAGCCGCTTCGTCTTAGCAGTACTGATACTGGCTTCTTTTACTGCCTATTATTGGTTAATACATGACAGTAGCCGTTGGTTGGCGGCGGTTATTGCTGTATTAATTGTGAGCTGCCCCTGTGCTTTATCGTTAGCGACGCCGGTTGCTATGACAGTGGCTAGGCAGCGCTTAAAGCAGCGCGGTTTCTTGGCAACACGTGCCCATGCTTTAGACGGCTTGGCGCAAACCGATACCGTGGTCTTTGACAAAACAGGTACGCTCACCACTGGCGATATTCGTATTCATGAAATTGAATTGCTAGAGAGTATTGAATTGCTAGAGAATGTTGAACTGCTAGAGAATATTGATGAAGATGAGTTATTAACTCAGGAGCGGTACTTATCTATTGCCATGCGTTTAGAACAGCAATCGACTCATCCTATAGCCAAAGCCTTTCAGTATAAAGAGCTTGATCATAAGCAATTTAATCATAAAGATCTTAATAAAAAAGCTATTTCAGCAGCCCCTAAATCAAAAGGAAAAGAATATTATCGTCATCATAATTTAGGCGTCGAAGCATCAATAGATGGGCAGCATTACTATTTGGGCTGTCATCGATTTATTAAGCAGATGATAGATGTTGATTGTCTCACTCAGAAAAAAATGCCAACAGATAAACTGGTATATTTATATCGAGACAGCATAGCGCTTGCCTGTTTTCATCTAACGGACCCATTGCGCGCCGATGCTAAGGAGACCGTAACCGATTTAAAAAAACTCGGTATGAATATCATTCTTTTAAGTGGTGATAGTAAAAGGGCAGTCAATCAAGTTGCTAATACACTGGGCATTGAAACGGTTTTTTATGAGCAGTCGCCAGAAAATAAATTACAACAAGTACAGCAATTACAAAGTGAAGGGAAAAAGCTCTTATTAGTGGGTGATGGTTTAAATGATGTCCCTGTTTTAGCAGCGGCTAACACGTCCATTGCTGTTGCAAATGCCACTGATTTAGCCAAAGCAAAAGCCGACTGCTTTCTATTGAATCCAGGTGTTCGGCTTATCCCTGAAGCCATAGTTTTTTCGCGACGAACCAAACGTATTATCACTCAAAATATTAGCTGGGCTATAGCTTACAACATGGTCGCCATACCCTGTGCTGCCATCGGTTGGGTGCCACCTTGGGCAGCGGCTATTGGCATGTCAGTCAGTTCACTTGCGGTGGTATTTAATGCTATGCGATTACAAAGAGGGACCCATCCGCTTGTTAAGCATCAAGATGAGGCATCTATAGATCCTATTTTGATGCCTAAGGATTTAAACACAGAATCGAGCTATTAAAATGATAAGTAGTGATGCTAGGGAGAGGGTAGTGTGAGTAGTTTATTTATTTTAATTCCGATTAGTTTGGTTTTTTTATTAATCGCTATTATCGCGTGGTTATGGAGTGTTAAAAGTGGTCAGTTTAACGATTTAGATCAGGAAGCGAGTCGTATTTTATTTGATGAATGTGAGGAGGCGCTCGATCATAGTGACATGGATCAAGAGTCTGGCAATAAAAGGAATAGCCAGAAGATAAATGGTCAGGGGAACAGTATCCCAATGATAAACAGCCAAGAGATTAATCAATAATGCTAGATTTATTGTCATTGATAACGGCTTTGTCTTTGGGTGCACTCGGTTCACTGCATTGTGTGATGATGTGCGGCGGTATCAGCTGTGCTTTATCGAGTAAACGGGCAGGTAAACAGCACGAGAAGCAAACCGGCAAGCTAAGCACACGACTATCACCTTTGTTGATTTATAACCTCGGGCGTATTAGTAGCTACGCAATGATAGGTTTTTTATTCGGCTGGGGAAGTCAGGCCGTTATTGAGCAATGGCAATCACTGGGCGTGATTTTGCGGCTTATCGCCGGCGGCTTATTAATTGCCATGGGATTATATATTGCAGGATTATCACGACTACTCGTAAAAATTGAGGCCATAGGGTATCAATGCTGGCAGCGTTTAATGCCGAATTCGCTGCGAGCCATTAATACTGAATCCATAAAGGGTATATGGCTAATGGGCATTGTTTGGGGTTGGCTGCCCTGCGGACTTGTATACAGCACCTTATTATGGGCGGGTGCGCTTGGGTACGGTGGTTTGCAAAGCGGCATGCTAATGGCTGTGTTTGGTTTAGGGACGCTTCCTGCCATGCTGGCAACGGGTTTTTTTGCCGATAAATTAGCCGCGTTTGTTCAGGCAAAAGCTGTTCGCTGGACTGCAGGCTTTAGCATTATCGTTTATGGCTTATGGACGGTATTGTCGGCAACATCAATAGATCATGGCTCACACCACAATGCGCATGGCTCTGCCAGATTTTCTATTAATGCTGCGCCTCACGTTATTGCTTATTCAGCTCCTAATACATTTCCTTTTATAGCTCGTCATATAGCTCTTTATATTGCTACTGATATTTATTCTTGTATCGCCGTTCAAGAAAGCCCTTTTATTGAGCTAAATCAAGATTATAAAACTGTGTGATTGTTAGGATTCGTAATGGCAAATTAGGCTTAAAAAACGTTGCAAGACCTTGCAGGAGTACAGGCATATCACTTCAGAGATAATTGATCCTATAATCGCGCATTCTAAAAAAGATGATTCGATAAACGGCGATTTACAAATGATTAATGAGCCCTTATCAGCTGAGGCTATGGTTTTTCGCGAGCTAATTAAAAAATATGATACGCCTAGCCCTCGATACACATCGTATCCAACGGCAGATCAATTTATTGATAGTGAATCATCGGATGAGTACTTTAATTACCTAAGGCAGCGAAAAACCGTTATTGGACCATTATCCATTTATGTGCATATCCCTTTTTGTGACAATATTTGTTACTACTGTGCCTGTAATAAAATAGTGACGCGGGATAAAACCGTGAGTGCTTTTTACCTCGACAGTATAGATAAAGAAATAGCATTAAAGGCGCCGTTTTTTCCTGATAAAAGAGTCGTGAAGCAATTGCATTTAGGCGGCGGTACGCCCACGTTTTTAAGTAGCGCTGAATTACTTCGACTAATGCATTCCATAGCAGTAAATTTTAATTTAGTAGATGATGAAGATCGCGAATACGCGATAGAGGTAGATCCCAGAACTATTAGTGTAGAAACCTTATCGTTATTAGTCGGTTTAGGCTTTAATCGCATTAGCATGGGCATTCAAGATTTTGATGAGGCCGTGCAAGTAGCGATTAATCGTCAGCAAAGCTATGCATCTATTGTTGAGTTAGTACAGGCCGTGCGTGACTTTGGCTTTAAATCATTAAATTTTGATTTAATTTATGGGCTGCCCTTACAGTCTGTCGCCTCCATGAATGAAACGATGGATAAAGTGATAGCGCTCTCTCCAGACCGAATATCCGTTTATAACTATGCACATTTACCTGAGCGTTTTCCCTCGCAGCGACAGATAGATCGCTATGCATTACCCAGTGCAGAAGAGAAATTATCGATGGCGCAATTAATTCAGCAGCGCTTATTAGATGCCGGTTACTGCTGCATTGGAATGGATCATTATGCAAAATCCGATGATGAGTTATCCAAAGCCTTAGATAAAGGCAGTTTGCAGCGTAACTTTCAGGGCTATGCCACGAGTTTATCGTCAGAGACTATTGCCTTTGGTGTGTCGGCTATTACCAGTCACGTTGATAGTTACCGACAAAATGTACGTGAGCTAGATCGCTATCAGGACTTGTTAGCGGATGGGCGACTGCCTATTGGCCGCCATTTTGAGCTGAGTAAAGAAGATAGATTAAGACGATTTATTATTACTGCGCTTGCCTGTCAATTACGCTTGGATTTTGTAACGGTAAAAAAACAATATGATGTCGATTTTATGAGACATTTTAAAGCTGAGTTAACACAGCTAAAAAATATGGAGCAAGAAGGTTTGCTGGTATTGTCGAATACGGCTATTTCGCTAACCACCTTGGGTCGGCAATTAATTCGTAATATTTGTCAGGTGTTTGATCAATACCATATGCCAAAAACGTCCAAGCATTCGCAGGCTATTTAATTTTATATTCACTGCTAGAGATTTTTATTAAATAAGTAGCACTTTATATTTTTAGCGGCAGGGTCAGTAATCAAAGTGCTACATAATTTTAAGTTAAGAGAAGAGGGCTGTCGATGATAAGTCAAATAATGGGTTTTTTATTCTCACCCCAAAGTGAGTGGGCTAAAGTTAGGCAAAAAAATCAATATTCAGGAGGCGTCTTATATATTTTAATAATGGCGTCATTACCTGCCATCGCTTGGTATTACGGTGTAACCGAGACCGGTTGGCAAGTGGCCGATGGTGAAATTGTAAAGTTAACTGCAGCAAGTGCCATGCAGATTGTGAGCTTGTTCTATTTAGCCATGGTGTTAAGTGTATTTTGTATTGGATATTTTGTGCATTGGATGGCGAGTAGCTATGGTTCGAATTCGAGTATAGCTAAAGGCATTACCTTAGCCGGTTACTGTGCAACGCCATTGTTTATTACGGGGCTAGTAGGGTTTTATCCTATTTTATGGCTAGATATGCTAATAGCGGTATTCGCTATAGGTCATGCCTTGTATTTACTCTTTAAAGGGATTCCTATTGTTATGGATATTCCGCAAGAGCAAGGTTTTTTATTTGCTAGCGCCATATTGGCGGTGTGTTTAGTAATATTAATGGCGATGATGGGTGGTACCGTGATGATGTGGGAGCTGGGAGTGACGCCGGTTTTTATTGATTAAGGCGGTTTCAGTGTTACGTCTGTTGGCTATTAATAGGTCAGTAGGAGTTTTTTTGATTAATAATTTAATTTTTCTACTGGCCGGAATTTAGTTCAAATGGCCGTCTTTATTAGTGCTATGACTCATTCAAATCGATCTGCATAAATAAGAGTTTAAAAGGACTTACCTACGGATAGTTCAGATTCAATCTTGGGAATTGGTCCGCCCGACAGGAGTCGAACCTGTGACCTGCCCCTTAGGAGGGGGCCGCGCTATCCAGCTGTGCCACGGGCGGATGATGCGCATATTGTAGTATCTTTTAATAATAAATTCAGTAGTCAGCATTTATCTAGATCTGCTTGATCTTGAGGCTCATATCATGGATATTGATAAGCATCTTGACTTGATAAGTATATTGATAAGTATCTTGGGCCGCTTTTCAATTTCAATAAGCCGTTATTACCCAGCTCAAAACCATAAGCCCTCCAATTGTAAAAACCATAAGTCCTACAATTGTAAAAACCATAAGCCCTCCAATTGTAAAAAGCATATTAACCACCGGAAAATTATATCCATTCGTCATTTGAGTAATTCTAGGTCACTGAATACGTATATAAGCCTTTTAAAGCCACGGTTTATGGCGCAAGGTCTGCCTTGCCGGATAAGCATTGAATGGCTTTCTGCTCACAGGGAGGGCAGTCTCTGTTATAACTGGGGCACCTGGCAATGCATTGATGGAAATCGATAATGCAGAAGCGATTTTCCCGTGATACACCCTGACAAGCTGGATAATCGACACTGGCATTAACTATTTTACGGCGGATTAAATCGCAATGACTAGTCAAAAATAGCGCACGACGTTTAATGAGCTGCCCTTGCTGCAGTGAGAACGGAGGGGCTTTTTTGGTGAGGTCATGCGCTAGTGGATTGAGTAAAATATCAATAAGCTGTCTGTGCGTGTAAGACATGCTGATGAATAAAGAGTGTCTATCAAGAGTGGGTCGCCAATTATTGTTGGAATCTTGACTAGCGCAAGCGCAAAGTGACATGCTAAGGCTAATAACAATAAGCCAGAGTGAAGTTTTCATAGTGATCTCCCTGAAAGTTGTCAATTCTGTTTGAGCGAAAGCTCATACAAGGTTGACTATATCAGGTCATTGTTCATATGTGAACTTCGAGATGTGTTCGAATTATAATAATGACATTATCTGAAAAGTTAGCTAGAAATCTGAAATCACGGCGCGGTAAATTATCGCAAGATGCGTTTGCGCGTAAATTGGGTATATCACGAGCGACGTTAACGCGCTTAGAGAATGCCGGCCAAAACACCACACTTAAAACCCTGAATCAAATTTGTAAAAGCCTGCGTTGTGATGTCGGAGATTTGTTCTCTGATCCTACAAAAAAATCATCCTGATTAATCTTATATATGGCTCTATGTCTGTCTTTAATGCTATTTTTATACCTTTTTTTTACTATTAGATGCTTTTTAATTGAAAGGCAGGTATAAAGATTTAAATGTAAAAAAATACGCAATAAAAAAAAGAAATAATAGATATGTTCGAAACTTACTCAACATTATTTGATGCGAGAGGGCACCTTTATCATCAGGCAATGAAGGACTTTCCTGCAGCCCGAAAAGCAGAGTTTGATACCGTTATTGATTGGTTAGACTTAACGTCTGGGATGTCTATTTGTGATGTACCATCAGGCGGTGGCTACCTGTCGGGTTATATTCCTCATAATAATATTAATTTCTATTTTGTTGAGACCTCTCAAGTATTTTCTGATGCTGCCAATATACTGTGTAATAAAGCGAAGCAGGATATTGATAATGTTCGAGGGGCAAGCTATAAAAATATTGTTTGTGACAGTATTACAACCATACCGCTTAATAGTGATTCCGTAAATCGTGTTGTCAGTCTGTCCGGCTTGCATCATGAGGTTGATCCTCCCCGTTTTTATACAGAAGCGGCGAGACTATTGAGTGACGATGGTCTTTTAGTTTTAGCTGATGTCAAAGAAGGCTCTGGCGTTGCTGGGTTTCTCAATGAGTTTGTTGATCAGCACAGCAGCATGGGCCATGAAGGACGTTTTTTCTGTGAGCAAACATTGGTAGATGTAGAGCAAAGTGGCTATACCATTATTGCTACAGCCCATGAGCATTATACTTGGCGCTTTTCATCGACTGATGAAATGGTTAATTATTGTAAGATGCTTTTTGGTATTGATGAGGCAGATAATGCCACAATACTCAAAGCGATTAACGATTATTTGGGCTATACAGAAACAGAAAAAAATTGCTTAATGAATTGGGACCTTATGTTTATAAAAGCAGCCAAATCAAAGTCGATTCTCTAATTTAAAATCACTCCCTCCTTTTTAAATATTTTACAAAGTAACTGTTTATTCGCCTTGCGAGTCTGAATTATTACGCCTATTTTTAATGACGTTTAGTTTTTATGTATACCCTATATTTATCTATACATATTATTAATCACTCATTTATATTGATTCTTCATTAATCAAAGCAAGCAAGGACGATTTCTATGCGCGTATTTTCATATTTATTAACATCCCTTCTATTTTTTACCTCTCCGCTCTATGCACAAGATCTTTATGTCAGCTACCTTATAGGTCATACCATCACTGAAGATAGTGATATCAACATATTATCTGAGCCTGTCATAAATAATATTTCATTGGATTACAATAACGCTACCAGTGGCTCTTTAAGCATAGGCAAGTACTTTAATAATCATATTCGTGGTGAGTGGGAGGCCTCTTATCGTGAGCCTAATCTCGGTCGCTTGTCAGGTACTAATGACTTAGGTCAGTCGGCTAGCGTAGATGTGAGTAACTTCTTACGGACAACGACGTTAATGTATCGAGTGCAATACGATTTTACCGAGCATGAAAAGTATCCTTTTCAACCTTATGTATCGGGCGGCTTAGGCTTTGCGCATCATAAAATCGATTTTTTTGGCGAAGGTGAGGACGATGCCGTTGTCGCATATCAATTAGGTGCCGGTTTAATGTGGGAGTTTGGCCCATTAAATTACATCGTCGCTGAGTATCGATATTTAGCATCACAAAGTGCAGATTTTGATGGCGTGAGTATTGATTATGCCGCGCATGAATTTAGACTCGGTGTATTGATGGGGTTTTAGATAAGTATTTCTATATTGAGTAAACTTTAATGGATATAAAAGGTCTTTGCTAATCATCAATATGGATGTGGCATGATGGCAGCACAAGAAAGGATGTTAAAAGTAAAATGTAGAATTTGGCTGGGAGATAAAGCTAAAAGTATACGAAAGCATCCAGAGCTGTCCACGTATATTGCTTCGTTTTTCTTATCCATTATTTGGCTATTAGCATGGCTTATAATATTTTTTCTTAGTACTTGGTTAATTGATATTACTACCGGCACTAAGGGTTTTATACTTGCCCTTTGGCTTGCTGTTGTTGCTGAATCAGTTATTCGTTACGTCGAGAATTTAGATGGTATAGCGTTTTTTAGTAAGCCTAATGAGAAAAGTCCTAGAGGTGATAATAAAGATTTCACTTTTATGCGCATGATATTGCTATTATTTATTGGTATGAGTTTCGCATTCTTTTTCCAGTTTTTAAGTTCTGATGCTATCGCTATTTTCGAGTCGACGGATACATTGTTTGTAGGCCAAAAAATACCGGGAAGACACGGCTTTATTATTATGATTAACGCTTGGAGTAATACCTTGTTAAATGATGGACAGATTGGTTTGGCATTAGTATTAAGCTTTCTATTCCGAATAGCTATATATAAAAGAAACCCTAATACGGCCAAGCTAAAGGTAGACTAATGCGGGAGAAATTTTCCACTTTTTAAGTAGATTGATTTATTTTATAGCGCTTAAATGTTAATGTGAATTCTAGAAAGTTGTTTAATATATTTATATAGAATAGATGAAAAGGAGTTTTAATTGGCCACATACATCCCATTATTATTGCCAGTGATCTTTGTTGTATTAATCACTTTCGGTATTTTACTTGGTAATGCTGGAATTCAATCATTACAAGAATCCGAAGTGCATTCTCAAAATGCACCGCCATCAAAAGAAATTAATGATTAATACGAGAAATAGTTATTAGCGTCTTTAGGCAGTAAAATATTGCTTAGATAATGTTTATGCTGAATGAGAAACGACAAGTAGAAATGCTTGTCGTTTTTTTTTGGATTAAATTTTTACAAATGAAACCTTTTTTTATGTTGTGCGTAAATATCGTGAGCGTATTGTAGGCAGTTAAGAATTACTGACACAAAGTTAGTTCATTTTGGGTGACTAAAGCATTCTTGCCCAATAAATGTGATAGTGATTATCTTATCGAGTAGCGCCACAGATTGTTGGCATAGGAAAATGGAGAGCGGGAAGCATTTTATGGTTATTAATCAATACCCATTATATTGTTTTTTTAAACACTTCTAGTGGAACAGCTTACAGACCTAAAGGCCATATTGCATTCCAAGCGGGCGAATATTTATTACCTAGAGAAATGTCGGGTAATGCAAAAAGATGGTCGCGTTTTATATCTCACCGAAGCAAAAAACGAAAACCAGTATTGGAATATCCCCATAGCGAACACCACCTGTTTGTTATTAGGTACAGGCACCTCTATTACCCAAGCAGCAATGCGTATGCTAGCGCAGGCGGGCGTTTTGGTTGGGTTTAGTGGCGGCGGTGGCACACCTTTGCTTATGGCAACTGAAATTGAATGGTTGTCGCCACAAAGTGAGTATAGGCCTACGGAGTATATACAAGGGTGGATGTCATTTTGGTTTGATGGTGATAAGCGGTTACAGGCAGCTAAGCAGTTTCAGCAGCGCCGCATTGAGTTTTTAGAGCAAGTTTGGTCAAAGGATCGAGATCTACGAATGGAGGGGTTCTCGATTGATGATTCAGATATTGCTAGTGCGCTAAAAAACTTTAAAGCTAAGACTCTGAATGCCAATAAAGTGGGTGAATTACTACAGATTGAAGCGCAATTAACCAAGCAACTTTATAAGACTGCGGCACAGCGAACCCAATATGGTGATTTCACACGAGAGCGTGATGCACTTGATGCCGCCAATGCCTTTTTAAACCATGGCAATTATTTAGCTTATGGTTTGGCGGCAACCACATTATGGGTATTAGGCATACCGCATGGCTTTGCGGTTATGCATGGAAAAACGCGCCGCGGCGCATTGGTTTTTGATGTGGCAGATTTGATTAAAGATGCATTGATACTACCTTGGGCATTTGTTTGTGCAAAAGAGGGCGCGAGTGAGCAGGAATTTAGACAGCAATGTTTACAAGCGTTTACGCAGCATAAGGCGTTAAATTTTATGTTTGAGCAGGTAAAAGCCATTGCGTTAAAAGATGATTGGGTACAGCAGTCATGATGGTGACCTTTGTTTCTCAGTGTGAGAAAAAGGCGCTGAATAGATCGCGTCGTGTACTTGATGCCTTTGCCAATCGTATTGGCGATAACACCTGGCAGACAGTAATTACGCAAGAAGGGTTGTTAGCGGTTAAGAAGTTGCTGCGTAAAACAGCGAGTAAGAATACAGCGGTGAGCTGTCATTGGATTAGAAGCCGGTCGAGGACGGATTTGGTTTGGGTGGTGGGTAATAAAGAGAAGTTTAATCAGGCAGGTGTTGTGCCGGTTAATTCAACGAAGAGAAATTTGTTATATACACAAATAGAGAATGACTGGAAATATCTTCCTTTGATTAAAGCATTGGTGGCTATGTCAGCTCTACTCCATGATTGGGGAAAGGCAAGCGCTTTGTTCCAGGAGAAATTGAAACCATCTAGTAAGCAATCTTGCCAAGGGGACCCTATTCGGCATGAGTGGATTTCTTGTCTTCTATTAAATGCCTTTATTAAAGCTAATAGTGATAAAGGGGGATCTGATTCTGAATGGTTGACTGCGTTTTCTAAAGGAAATATAGATGAAAATGTATTAACAAAAATTGCGAAACAGCAAGAGAGATACCCGCTTTCTAAGTTGCCGCCAATGGCTAAGTTGTTATGCTGGCTGATTGTTTCTCATCACCGTTTACCATTGTTGGATGATAGCAACTTGAAAATGGAGGAAGCTGATAGCATTGATAGTGTGTTAAGTCTTATCAGTGTTAATTGGGGTTATGAAAACAATGCTGATCAGGCCGATCAGCAACGCCGAATTAACCAGTGTTTTCACTTCCCTAATGGTTTGGTTAGTAATTCAAATTCTTGGTTGGCGAGCGTTAAGAAATGGTCCAAGCGTTTAATGAACTGTGAGGATCTTGCTGCCCAGGCTTTATCTGATGGTAGTTATAGGCTGATTTTATCGCATTCTCGTTTATGCCTAATGTTAGGTGACCATTTCTATTCGTCTCAAGATGCTGATGGAAAATGGCAAGAAAATATAGGTATATTTGCAAATACTGATCGAAAAACAAAACAGTTGAAACAAAAGCTGGATGAGCACTTAGTGAAAGTGGCTAATCAAGGTTTACGGAATGCACATTTGTTACCTTATTTAGAGACAGAGCCGCCTAGTGCGTTAGTGCCTTCCGCATTAAAAAAGCTAAGCCCTATGGCGTTTCGTTGGCAGGATAAAGCGACAGCCAAAATTAAGAACTATCACGCCGAGAATAAAGATGTAAAAGCATGCTTTGTTGTGAATATGGCTAGTACAGGCTGCGGGAAAACCTTTGCCAATGCCAAGGTGATGAGTGCGTTGTCTCATGATGGAAATAGCTTACGATTCATTCTTGCGCTTGGGTTGCGAACGTTGACCTTACAAACTGGCCATGAATACCGCAATCGAGTTGGGTTGAAAGATGATGACCTAGCTGTATTGATTGGTTCGCGTGCGGTTATTGAGCTAGATCGACAGAGAAAGTTAGATGAGGATGCAGATAGCTTTGAGAACTCAGGATCGATTTCTGAAGAGCTATTGTTAGAAGAAGATATTGATTACGATTGTGATATCCCGGAAGAAGGTTTTGCTACCGTGTTAAAGCAGTCACGAGATAGGCAGTTTTTGTATGCGCCGGTATTGGCTTGTACGATTGATCATTTAATTTCTGCTACTGAGACCAAGCGAGGCGGGCGCTATATATTACCCACGTTACGCTTGATGTCCTCAGATCTAGTGATTGATGAGATTGACGATTTCACGGGGAATGATCTTATTGCCATTGGTCGTCTTATTCATTTGGCGGGGATGTTTGGCCGAAAGGTTATGATTTCATCCGCAACGATTCCACCAGACTTAGCGGAAGGGTATTTTAAAGCGTATAGGGATGGTTGGCGTTTATATAGCTTAACACGTGATGCCAGCAAAGTTATTGCTTGTATGTGGATAGACGAGTTTAGCTCTTGTTTATCCAGTAATACTGCTCGAAACACGGATCAAGCTACGGCAACATATAAAGAGGCGCATCAATCTTTTGTTAAACGGCGAGTATCGAATTTAGAAAAACAACCCGCAAAACGTAAAGCTGATATTGCCCCATGCAAAGATATTTTGCAGAATTACCGTGAAAAATTAAATGATCAAGCGGTTATTCAAACCAAGCAACAAGTTTATTTTGACCGCTGCTTAAAAAGTGCATTAGCGCTTCATAATAATCACCATACCGTTGATCTTAAAACTAATATCAAAGTTTCCTTTGGTGTCATTCGTGTAGCGAATATCAAGCCTTGCATCGAACTTACCCAGCAGTTACTAATGCCGCATAATACTGAAGCGACTGAGTTGCGTGTAATGGCCTACCATAGCCAACAGGTGTTATTGCTGCGACATGAGCAAGAAAAACATTTAGACGCAGTATTAAAACGTAAAGAGAAGGAGGGTGAACAGCCTCGTGCGCTTATGGATAGCACGATTCGAAAACACCTAGATACAATTCATCAAATAAATACCAATCAAGAAAAAACAACAATCAATAATGTTTTGTTTATTGTTGTTGCTACACCGGTAGAAGAGGTAGGTCGTGATCACGACTTCGATTGGGCTGTCGTTGAGCCTTCGTCCTATCGCTCTATGATCCAATTGGCAGGTCGTGTTCGCCGTCATCGTCATGGGCCAACCGAGCAGCCTAATATCCATTTAATGCAATACAACTGGCGTGCATTAAAACATCATCATAAAGAAAATAATAAAGCGTTTATTTATCCTGGCTTCGAAGATAAATTACAGCTTCGCACCCACGATTTAACGGCTTTAATTGATACTGAACAAGTTGCCAAGCGGTTAGATGCTATTCCTCGTATTCAAAAATCGGCACAACCTCAGCCAAGACGAAATCTTGCCGATTTAGAGCATCATGTCACACATAATTTACTGACCTCCTACGACTCTTATGGTCCAGCAAGTTTACAGGGCTACCTGCAAGAACCTTGGTTTTTAACGGCTTTGCCACAAAAATTTACCCCGTTTAGGCAGGGGCCCAAAAGCTTGAAGGTTTTTTTAGTTTTTGACCCAGACCGTGAGCGTTATGTGTTTCATGAAAGGAACCCAAGTGGTGATTTTATTGATAGAGAGAAGTTATTGGGGATTACACATAATTTGTTAACAGAGCAGCAAGAGCAGCGCTTATGGATAACACGTGATTTTTCGCTAACGGTAGAAAAAATGGCAGTTGAGCATAATCGGAGTATACGAGCGGTGTCGATTCGCTATGGGGAGTTATCGTTTCTTCTAAAAGAGAGCGCAAACTATGAATATAACGACCAGTTGGGATTGGTGGTGGGGTGAACCCTGTGATAGCGAGTATCACAGGGTTCTAAGCTGCCTATGCGGCAGTGAAGGATCGAGAATCAAGTAAATGTACATTTTCTAAGCTACTTATTCAGTAGTGAACGTATAGTACCAAATAAATTTACATGGTTGTAGTGGGTGTGTATAAAGTTTAAGCTAGCCGCTCAAAGTAATCAAATAGGTGCTGGGGCTATGAGTAAGCGGTTTGTAGAGAAAGAGACATTAACGATATCACGTGAACGAGAGGTGTCTGTGCTTGACGGTGCTGACAACACAAAGGGCAGGCTAGATTTAGTAAAGGCGCTTTTAGGCGATTTATGGAGTTGGGCCATTGTGAATAGATTTAATTTAAAAAAGGATGATACGGATGGAGAAAGCAATAGTTGATTTTTTTGACGAGCGAAGAGCCGCTTGGCTAAAGAAAAACCTCAGTTCTAATCCCGATGAAGGAGAGGTTCAGGCTAAGGAAAAAGAATGCATTGATATATTCTCGTTAGAGAACTGGCTGCCTAATGCAGCAAAAAGAGCGGGACAAATATCTATTTCAACGCACCCTTGTACGTTTAGTCACCCCAGCGCCCGTAAAAACAAAAATGGTTATGCGTCATCGATAATTGCCAATAGTCTACACGCCAATGATGGGCTATTACGTAGCGGTAATGTCAGCGTTGAAGCGGATGCCTTAGGCAATGCTGCTGCCTTGGATGTACATAAATTCCTTAATTTGATAATGGCAGATAGTTTAAGTCTTTTACAACATATTGAGCAAGACACCAATTTAGCTAAGCAATTGCTAAGTATCAAGTCACAAGACTATGAAACATTGAAAGTAGGTTTTATGGAAATGTTAGGCAATAGCGAAGAGCAAATTACTAGCTCTAAAATAAAGCAAGTTTATTTTCCTGTTGGTGACAGCTACCACCAGCTGTCTCTATTAACCGCCTCTGGCATTGTTTTTGAGCTAAGAACGCGTATTGATATTCTACGATTTTCTGAGGAGTCAAAAGCAGCGAGAATTTGTAAAAAAGAAAACACCTACCACGCAACTGGTTTCAAGCAATTAAACAACATAACGACTATTGGTTATGGTGGAACCAAACCTCAAAATATTAGTGTTTTGAATAATAAAAACGGTGGTAAAGCGCATCTTTTGTTAAGTATGCCTCCAGTATTAGAAAGTCGCGATGTGCAATTCCCGAGCACTGATTTTTTTAGCCAATCAATTTCACCTTTTAAATGTAAGAGCATTTTTTATGCCTTGCATGATTTATTTACCCATCATAAAAATAATTGGCAAGTGCGTTATGAGAGAGATGAATATTATAGGGATATTGTTGATAAAGTTATTCAACAGATGGTTTTAGTCAGAAATATTGCTAAAAATCAATTTAATGCTGAGCGAAGCTTGCTAAATAAGACCCAGCGTATTTGGTTGTGCGTTGATTATGAGGAATATCGGCTTGAAAATGATGATTGGCTAGATGATTTAACCATAGCGATTGCACGCTTTATTTTTAATGGTTATGAAAAAGTGTTGAAGAAAAAATCCTTTATGTTTTCAGATGATGAGTTCAAGCATATTCATAGCGTGGTAGACAAAGATAAGGAAGCATTGCGATGAGTTCAGGTTTTAAAAAATTATTGATTTTACCTAGAGTGAAGATTCATAACGCTAATGCATTGTCGAGCCCATTTACAATTGGTTTTCCAGCCATGACAGCTTGGCTGGGAGCAACCCATGCGCTGCAACGTAAGCTGAATGCGAAGGGTCTTGATGTGATTTTTTCTGCAACTGGAGTGGTCAGTCATTCTATCGATTTGCAGATATATCGTGGTGCAAATGATTTTGTTTCGTCAATTATTGGTACGGGCAACCCACTCGATAAGACTGGTTCGCGATCTTCTTTTATCGAAGAGGCGCGTTGTCATGCTGAGGTTTCATTAATCATTGAAGTGCAAAAAATAAAATATGCACAACAAGATGAGTTAATTGATCATGTATCCACAATAATGAATGCTCAAATGAAAATGGCGGGTGGTGATATACGCAGTTTTGATTCTCCAGAGATTATAGTTGTTGAAGAGGGTGATGATCTTTCGTTAAAACGTCTTAATCGAAAATTAATGCCGGGTTATGCGTTGGTCTCAAGACAAGAACTTCTAGAAGATGCGATGAGTGAAGGGCAAGATGCATTAGATGCACTCCTTGATTACTTAGTTATTCACCATAGCTGTGAACAATCTGACGATGATGTGCAGTGGCAGAGTAAGCGTAAACAAACATACGATGATATTGAAGGAACCTATTCCTCAGTGGGTTGGGTTGTACCTATTGCCACGGGTTTTTATGGCATTAATGATATCGGTGAGGCAAAAAATCAACGTGATCCTGAGGCTCCTCATCGTTTTGCTGAAAGTATTGTGACACTGGGTGAATTTAAAATGCCGTATCGTTTTAATAGTGTTGAAGATATGTTGTGGCGATATCAATATGATGAGGCTAATAACTTGTACCAGTGTTGTCAATCGCTGAATGGTTAGCGTTCTATAAAATGAAATACACTTTTTTTAATTAAATCTAAACAAGGAGAAAGATATGGCTAAAAAAGACGATATTGTATCGGTACTGGCTTTTGAAAAAAAACTGGTTGCTAGTGATGGATATATGTATGGGACCCACTGGGACGATAAGGAGAATACGAAGCCGCTTAAATTAAAAGAGAAGTCTGTTCGTGGCACTATATCAAATCGTTTAAAAAAGGCGATAAAAGATGATCCTCAAAAACTAAATGCAGAAGTTGAAAAGGCCAACCTACAACGCGTTGATGCTTGTGCATTAGGGCCTGATCAAGACACACTTAAATTAAGCTTCACCTTGAAAGTTTTGGGAGGGATAGCTCAACCATCAGCATGTAATAATCCAAAATTCAAACAAAGTTATGCGAAAGCCGTGCAAGACTATATTGATAAAAAAGGATTTAAAGAGCTTTCGCGTCGTTATGCGATGAATATAGCCAATGCACGTTTTTTATGGCGCAATCGGGTTGGTGTTGAAAGTGTTTTGGTTGAGGTTAAAGCAAGTAATAAATCGTTAAAAGAAGCTTTTGAATTTGATGCGCTGAAGATAGGTTTTCGTGATTTTGAAACAAAAGATGAAAATATTGATAAATTAACCAACCTGATTGCAAGTGTGTTATCAAGTGAGGATGATTACCTATTACTAGATATTAATTGCTATGCGCAAGTGGGTAAGGCGCAGGAAGTTTATCCTAGTGAAGAGCTTGTTCTGGATAAAGGGAAAGGAGATAAAAGCAAAATTCTTTATGATGTTAATGGTGTTGCTGCTATGCATTCACAAAAAATCGGTAATGCTTTGCGAACGATTGATACCTGGTATCCAGAATTTGATGATCCAAGTGCGGGTGTTGGTCCTATTGCGATAGAGCCTTATGGTTCTGTTACTAATATGGGTAAAGCGTTTAGAACACCTAAAGATAAGCAGGATTTTTACACCCATTTTGATAAATGGGCACGAGGAACTGTTTTAGACCGGGAAGAGGACGAGCATTATGTTATGGCGATATTGGTGCGTGGTGGTGTTTTTGGTGAGAGTGATAAATAGGAGTTCGCCATGAAATTCTATCTAGACATTACCCTGTTACCTGATGAGGAAACCGATTTAGGTTTTCTTTGGCAAAAAGTTTATCAACAAGTACATTTATCTTTAGTTGAAAATAAACAGTCAGATAATTCATCATTAGTTGCTATATCTTTTCCTCAATACGGTGAAACAAATTTCCCATTAGGCGATAAGCTGCGTTTGCTTGCAGGAAATGCAGAATTACTTGAGCGACTTGATTTGGCTCGTTGGTTAACACGATTAGTTGATTATTGCCACACGACGTCAATAAAGCCAGTGCCGACGAATGTTAAATATGTGCAGTTTCGGCGTAATCAATTTAACTCGAATGTTCACCGATTGGCTCGTAGACGAGCTAAAAGAAAAGGCGAAACAGTAGAGGAGTCGTTAAATTACTTCGCAAGCTTTAAAGATGAACAAACAAGACTCCCTTATATAAATATGCAGAGTTTATCAAAAGATAAAAAATTTAAGCTGTTTATTAAAAAGGAATCTGCAGAGCAAGAACAATCAGGGGAATTCAACTGTTTTGGACTTTCTAAAACTGCCACCACACCTTGGTTTTAACCTTTATTTTCACTACTCTTTAGCATATCAATAAAATCAATAGGTTATAACAGCGCTTAAATTCATTGGTAAAACATACCATTTGAATCTAAGTGTTTGTTGTGACTGTTTTTTTTAGCTTTATGTTTGTGTTAACTGCCGAATAGGCAGCTTAGAAACGCC
>Ga0209715_1000833_pt1 | contig 26001 bp, 30 predicted proteins | sample COGITO_mtgs_1205_2_FD_184809 | JGI IMG/M metagenome (GOLD analysis project Ga0209715, IMG submission 184809) | Pelagic marine microbial communities from North Sea - COGITO_mtgs_120503 (SPAdes) (version 2) | ecosystem: Environmental > Aquatic > Marine > Epipelagic ... | reverse complement strand
TCTTGACTGAGCCTAAGAACGCTATCGTTAAACACTATGAGGAGTTGTTTGCTTTAGATGGCACGTCTCTGAGAATATCAGATGAAGCACTAACTAAGATAGCTGAAGAAGCTATTGAGAATGGAACAGGGGCTAGGGGATTACAATCTATAATGGAACGTGACCTACTAGATTATATGTTTGACGCTGAAGAGAATGTGGAGATAGACTTATGATTACAATACAGCATGTACAAGATAAAGATATGAAACCGTATGGCAACGTGTCTACTGTTACGTTTGAGATTGATGACGCTGATTCTACTATAGATGGACTACTTCAAGCCTTCGATTACTTTATAAAAGCTATCGGGTATCACCCCGAAGGATGCTTGGAGTATGTTGAGGAGGAGGAGTTAGTATGATAACAAGTGAGACATTCACCACGTACCAACAGGTGATGGAGTACCTGATCCAGACTGAGCCGGATCAGTTCTCTGTTGCGTGTCATGAGCAGGAGGATGGGAGCCAAGTCTGGTTCTTATCCACACCTGATGGAGAGGAGAAGGCTGTATATTAATCTTCTTCTTCGTCCTCGAACATCATCCCTATCTTCGCAGTTTCTAACATACCCACCACCAAGGTTGGGGGGAGTACGTCGAGAGCATCATCAATAGCTGATTCAAGCTGTTCCATGAACGCCTCGACTGCTTCATCCCAGTCCACTTCTTCTTGTCTCGCCTTCTGCTTATCACTAAAACTTGTATCAAGACTCATATACTCTTCCTTATTTAAAAACCCAAAGACCTATACCAACAACAATACCTGCTACCCAGTAATACTTTCTATACTTAGGACTCTTAACCTTGTTGACCTCACTGGCAGCTTCAACATGGTTGAATGCAGCTACCACACCACCTGTTTGTCTAAAGAATATGTTAACCAATGGACCACATGCTAAGAGAGCGATGGCTGCTGGCCACTGCATATAGAAAGCAAACCATGTCACACCCCAGTATAGGTTGTCAAAGAAGTTAGACACAAACCCTATCCATATCCCCTTAGCCAGCTTACCTTGAGCTGAAGTCTTGCCTTTACCCATACTCTTCTTAAACTCAGGCCACCATAGCACAGCTATCTCTACACAATAACACAGGAAAGGTATAGTTAAGGCTATACTTATCACTGTGCTTACATCTGCCCAGATACTTGACTCATTCATTATTTCTTATCCTTATTCATACCAACTAAATGTTCATAATGGAACTGTTCCATAGTGGACAGCCTCCCTTTGACCTCCCCAAGGGTCTCTCTTATTTCTGCCCTTTCCTCAGCATCACCAAGCCTTGATTGCTCGCATGACTTTCGATCTCTATACAGGAGTCGTACTGCATACGTTAGACCGATAAGGACTAGGGCTAGCATACCAACTATGCCTAGCTTTTCTATACTACCTGCTGCTTCTATCAGAGCGTTCATGAATCTAGCCCCGCTGCATCAGCTATCTTCTTAGATCGTGTCTTCAACAATCCTTTCTTACCAGATGCATCAGTGAATGATGTGACACTCTCCTCACGTACCTTCTTATCATCTCCAGCTCTCATTGCTTTCAATAAAGATGGCCACTTGTTAGCCTTAACTGAGCCAGTATTAAAGGCTATGTTAACTAACACATCCTGATACTTCTTAGGTAAGTCATCGAAGTCTTCAACATCCTTCCTCACTATGTCAGCATGTTTCTTTATGTCAGCCCTGAATAACTTAATAGCATCGGCATCACTAATACCATTCTTATAAGTACCAGCATCCTCCTCAGCCTGTGTTATCTTATGACCATAGCCTATAGTATCTAACCCACCTTCAGGTGAGGCATGAGATGACCAGAGATCATCCTTAAACCCTACCTTCTGTGCGTTCTCTACCTCAGCAAGGGACTCTTCAAACGAATTGAATGCCACCTCAGCCACCTTCTTTAACTTAGGTGTAGCCACGGGGACTTCACCTATCTTAGTTAGCCCCCCACTCGGAGCAGGTGGGACATCGCCCACCCTCTTAAAGTTCCTATCTACACCACCAAGTTTTGACATTATTGAATTGCTCCACCTATTACTGTGAATTGATTACCTTGATCATCTTCATAGACACCATCTTCTAATCCAGATACATCAGGTTGTTCTGCTGTTGCCCCTGCCTGTGGTGCAGCCGGGCCTTCAATTGTTACTAACTCTTGTAGATCACGGATGTCTGCTAATCCAAACTTAGCATACTCAGTGTACGCCTTGACAAGTGCAGCTATCTCACCTTCAGCAGTATTCTTACTAGGCTGTTGTAACTTAGTACGATCACCACCAGCTACACCTCTACCTGCAAGGCTAGCTATATCACCATATCTGATTGCAGTAGCGGCAGCAGATGATGGCTGTAGTTTGTCTTGATTAGATACAGGCAATCCATTCTCATCCAATGAGATAGTAAGGTTCTTAAATCGTGAGTCTTCAACAACACGTTTAAGCTGTGCTCTTAACACCTGACCTACCTGACCCTTGGCGGCAGCTTCACTACCATTCTTACCCTTAGCAGCCACACTTACTTGTCTAGCCTTATCTCCAAAAGAGTTAATTGATTCAGTAAACTTAGTAGTATCTTCTAAGTTAATACCAGCTCTATACTTATCAACCTCTGTTAGCATAGCATCAAACGATGCACCATCTGTAACAGTTGCGTTATCTATAGCCATAGATCCTGTAAGAACAAGAAGCTCTGGATTAACTAATCCTTTATCTACCATGTCAGCTACAGATACATCACCTGTGAATTGCCACACAAGCTGATCAACTGCTGCTTGTTGCATCATCTCAATAGGTAAGCCTGTCTGTAATGATTCAAGGTTGCGAACGAAAGCTGGATCAAGCATCTTCTCTGCTGTGATCTGTCCACCTACACCACTACTACCACCACTTGAGAATGCAGCATTAGCTGATGCAGACATAGGTCTGTTCAACTCTATAAGATCTTGCTTGATCTGTAATGCCTTACTTACCTGCTCACCTGCACCGAATGTTTCCATCTGGTTAGGTATAGTCTCTAAGTAATACTTACGTTCTTCATCTATGTCTTCCTTCATCTTAGTTAATACGGAAGAGTCCAGACGCTCACCTCTTGATCTTGCCTCGGCTACACGCTGGTTGTATATACCTTCCATGTCACTGAGTGATGACTGAGCAACCAATAGGTAGTTGTTCTTAGCCACATCGGTCATTACACCGCCACCCTTTTTGACAGAAGTGAGCAGTGCCTTCACATGTGTAGAGTTAAGAGCAGATGAGATGTTAGAAATGCTACCTTGTAGTTTAGTAACGCTTGCAGCACCTTGAGCTGTCTTCTGCTGCACAAAAGCCTGATTACCTAGAAACTCTCCTCTCTCTTGGATACCGTGGTTGCCCACTCCATGAACATTATCTAAATACTTATTCACTTGTGCATCCTGTGAGTCAACAGGCTCTTGGAACGTAGCAATACCACTACCAAAGATCGAATTGATCTCAGGCTGTAGTGCTAGGTTGCCTACGTTTGATAGGCTCTGCTTCCACATAGCATTATAACGTGTGTTATAAGCTGTCTCGTTTAACATCCCACTCTTGCGTGCTTTATCTAGCTTAGCTTTCTGACCCGATAGGTTGTCGAGAGTGATCTTCTCCTCTTCAGTAACAAGATCATCACTATAGATGTTAGCAATCTGTCCTGTAACATCAGCTTCTTCAGCAAGAAGGTTCGCTCTCTCATCTTTTAAATTAAGAATAGAAGTAGTAGCCTCACCAATGGCCTCACCCTTGGCAATTACTGCCTCCTGTTTTCGCTTCTTCCCTACCTGACCGCCAATGAAGTCCACTATACCAGCTAAACCTGATATAGCATCGGCTTCTGGGGTGGCTTGTGAGCCACGTTGTGGCCGAAGCGAACGAATATCCGGTTCATCTAAAAATTTAGGCATTACTTATCCTCGTTATTTTGTAAGAGAGTACCTGTTGACAGCGGCATAACACCACCATTACCTAGATAATCTTTTGTGAAGGCTGAAGCCTCTCGACTAAATGCAGACTTACCATCGAGAACACTCTTGTTAAAGTTCTTCATGATCTTAGTGCCTGCTTCTGTGTTATCGTAAGGACTCATGATAGCAGCCCGTTGCTTACGGTATAGTTCTACATTACCAGTGATCATGAATTGATTATAGATGTGTTGGAGGTCATCCTTCACAGCTCTCATCTCATTCTTATTCTCTGTATTGTAGTCGTATGCCTTCCATAGGGCAGTTTCTTTATCAGTTTCAAAACCAAAAGCTCTGGCCATAGATGTTTGCCAATTAGCACCAAGCTCTTCGTTTGTCATCATGACAGTACCACGTTTACTACGCAATCCCATGCCATAATACTCAGCATAGTATGCCTTACGAGCGTTACTCCATGTAGATGTCATAGAAGCTAGACCATCAATAACATCTATCAACTCATGGCCTACTGTAGCTGCCGATGGGTGTGTCATGATGTTCTTAGCAGCCTCATACATGTTGATTGCAGCATCCTTACCACGCATGATAGAGTTACCACCTGCACCTAATGCCACCTTAGAAATCTCAGCATTAGTATCTACTGGATTACCAGAGAAATGGTCATAGAAAGCACCGATAATTGTAGCAGCGATGTTGTCATCAATACCTGCTAACAAGTTACCACTCTCAGAGAAGTTGTTCTGAACCCCAAAGGCTTCAAAGAACATGCCCCACAAGCCCTCTTGCAGGCCTTCTACGAGCATCGGGTTCTCTTCCTGTGCGCTAGCACTACCAAGACCTGCCATCTCACTAGCAGCCGCTACGAGATCCTCAGCGATAGGTACACCAACTGATCCGTATATGATGAACTGACCAGCAAGGGCAGATGCCTTCTCTTTAGCAGTCCACTTGCCTGTACCACCCATTGTCTTAGGTAACAGGTTCTCTGCAAACTTAGCAAACACCTGTACAAACTGAGTTGGTACACCTAGCACATTGTTCTGCCATACAGCAGAGTTCTCTGCCTGTAAGTTCATGTGCATCCTGATCGTTTCATCTGTCAAGGATTTAGTGGTGATTTCCTCACCTGCTTCCTTGAGATTACTACGAGCAACATCCCATGCAACTATACGAGAAGCAAGTTCACCCTCTTCATAGAAGATACGTCCGGCTTTAGATGCCTTACGTAATCCGTTCATTGAACTCATACCGATACCAGATACGTTAGCATCAAAATCCGCTGTACGTACAATAGCATCCATGATACCACTGTCCTTGAACAACTGAATCTCTTTGACAAACGACTCTTCCTCTAAACCCGGCGTAGCTCTAGCAATAGATCTCCACATGTCTGGGTTGTCACTAAGGATTGCAGCCCGCATAGGCAGCATCTTAGCTACAGCTTTAGCACCGTGTATTGGATGCATACTGAGAGCTAATGAAGCATTCTGTGCCTGAACCCATAGCTGTCTTACGTTGAACCAGCCTAAGTGTAAGTTAAATGTTGCACCTTTCAAGGCTCTCAATGGGTTCTTGCTATGAAGGTTGTTTAATATCCACTCATTAGCCTTACCACCTTTCTCACCCCAGTTACGTTCCATTCCTCTGCCAACACTGGCAACAAAGTCTGCGAACATAGACTCATCATCCGAAGGAATCTTCAACACCTTCTTCAGATACTCACGAGAGTCGTTCATTGTGGCTAAAGACTCAGGACTTAGATCTAGTGGTGAATCTAGTGAACGACCGCCTACTCCGAATCCTTCTCTGCCCTCTGCCTTAGCTATTTGCTCAACAGTATTCATCCACTGTTCAACCATAGACATACGGTAGGTATTGATAGGCATTATATCAGAGATACCTTGAATGTAACGCTGTGTTGCATTAGCTCCATTCAATCTCTCAGGTCTAATATCCCCATCAGCAGTCTTAACCATAAGGTTTTGTGACTTACGAGCTGATGTGTACAATCCACCAAACATGTCACTTGAATTAGTTAGCTTCTCAAGGTCAGAGAACTCTCTATCTTCACGAACAGCTAGGTTCTTGTACTCACTACCCTCTTCTGTCATGGTTTTAGTAGCATATGCTTGTGCTTCGGCTTTAGATTTAAAAGCATACAAGGTTTCTTGTGATGCACTGTCCATGTTCTTCACATAGAAATAGCCGGGACGGTATATACGAGGTGTATATCCTGCACTGTAGTTCAATACCTTCTTAGGTAAATTCCCTACCTGCTCATCACGAACCATAGCCCATGTAGCCTTACCTTTGCCATCCTTGAATCGGATAGGCTCCATCAATTTAACAGGCTTGTATCCTGCTTCAATCAACTTATCAATAGCATGTTTGTTCTTCTCAACAAAGCGTACTGTAGATCCTTCTAAGTTACTAGGAACAAATACAGTTGCTTCATCTAGCTGAGTACGGATGCCTTGGAGGTTATCATATGTCTTACCAATAAGGTTAGCGGCTACACCACCCTTATCTGTATACTTAACATTCTTGAATCCCATGAACTCAAGCTGACCACGCATCATGTCATTACGGAATCCATGTAACTGATCGAAGAAAGCACGTTTCTTAAAGTACCCCTCAATAACCTCATCAGAATATCCTTTCTTAACACCTTGTGCTCCAACATGAAGCTCAACTGTTCCAGCTTTAAGCTCTTGGTATGTGAACACAGTACCTGCTTCATCACCAGCTTGTAATAAAGTATCTACTTCGATACGTGCTGTCTTAGATAATCCTTTCTCTATGTCTATGTATCTCTTTGATAATGAATTAGCTAGCTTAGCAGACTGTTGACCTGCGAATGTGATGTTCTTGATGAAACCACCTAGCATCTCTCTCCATATAACATCAGGAGAGAATATACTTTTCAATGAAGATGCTACATTACTCTTCGCTAATGAAGGATCACTTGTTAATGTACCGGCATCGGACAAAGTATAATCAAACTCAAACTCAGATGCTTTACCATCATTAGTTCTCGCAGTAACTTTGAATCCTTTATCTGTAGTCGCTGTAACTTCTACACTATCAACCACCTTACCTGAATTAGTAAGACGTTGTTTCATTTTCTCGGTTGCTTTGTTACGAGCTACTAGCATTTCTTCAGGAGACAGTGCATCTATCGATTCCCGACCTGCTAGTGCAGCAGCTCTTTGCATTGGTGCTCTGACAGTGGCTTCAATAGTTTCAACCAACGCTTTAGGCATACCGAATGCTTCAGGACTATCCATCAATTTAGGATCGCCTGCTATTTCAATGATGTCTTCTCTAGCAGGTCTTGCTGCACTGTTAGCATTTACAACAGATGCATCTAAAGCGTCTACCTCTGATTGCTTAACAACACGAGATACCTTTGACACCTCTTCATTCATTAAATTATCGAACTGTGTCTTCAGCTTAGTGGGGATTATACCCTGCTGTAATCTTGAGATGTCAGCATACGCAGCTTGTGAGTCCACATTACGGGCTACCGTAGCATTTACTTCATCTAGCTGTGCTTGTAATCGTGCTATGTTTTCTTTTATGACAGACTTCTTAGCAACACCTGTCTTAGCCTGCTTCTTAGTAACCTTACCAAGGCTTTCAGTTGCTACTTTAATATCATGTTCTAAATTTCTTTGTCTACCTTTCAGCTTACGAGATTCTCCTCGGCTCAGCTTGTTACCAGCAGTGGGAAGAAGATCTTCTACTAAGTGACTGGTTACACTCTTACGTGCTTCCTGTACATCAGAAGCAATGTCATCCATAGCTCCATTTAATACAGGTGTGCCTTCCATACGTGTTGGGTTAGCAGTAGAGGCAGCATCAACCTTGTTCAGATCGATTGTTTGACCCAGCTCTTCAGCACTATCTCCACCAGACATTGCTGTTTCTGCACCAGCTCTCTCTGGATTATCTAAGTCCTTTAATTCTTTAACAGCAGATCTACTTTTAGCTACATTCTTACCTAGTTTGACAAGACTGCCTGCAATAGGACCAATATCAAGAGCAAGAACAGAGAAATCCATTGTGCCTTTGACATACATATCTTCGATGACATCATCTGAGTAGTACATCTCAACAAGAGATCGTGCAACAAAAGGGTTCTCATCAGCAGCCGCTATGATAGCAGGCATTCTAGTTTCTAATACAACCTTCTGCTCTTCAGGATCCAGTGTCTGGAAGAATGCCATTTCATCAAGCATACCATTCCAATCAGTGCCTATCAACTTAGCATAGTCATTCATATCCTTGAGTTCATCAGGCGCAAGCATGTCTGCTAAGAAATTACCAGCAGTCTCCAACATGTTATTGTCTTCAAAGTTCTCTTCCATCTGGTCTATGATGAAAGACTTAGTAGCTACACCACGTTGGCGAAAGTTATCAAGAGTCTCACCAGCAAAGATCTCACTGTACATCGTGTTGATACCATCATCATCAAGAATAGACTCTTCTATTAAAGAATCTACTGCGATAGTGTCATGGATAGACTGTTGAACTTCAGGGTTTAGATCAGATGCGTTATCAAAGATATACTCAGCACGTTCTCTGTTCTTCTTAACTAAATACTCATGCTTCAAAGCCTCTTCAGCATCTTTAGGATTAACACCTAGCTTGAGAGAGGAGTAAGCATCATTGAAAGACTCACCTACCTCTGTATCCTGTACTGTAGCTTTTAAACGAGCAATACGGGCAGCATCCTTTCTCATCTTTCTGTCAGATGAAACAATACCTCGGATGTCGAACATCCCTTCTGTACCTTCTGCGCCACCTTGATCAAAAATGTTAGACATTTAATTATTCCTATGAATTATTGTTACGCTACGGGTGGTTTCTTACCGGCTTGATATGCAGAGATGCCGGAGGTTACTACACCACCAATAGCTTGAATCTTCGCTGCCTTAGCCTGAGCTTTGCTTGCTATAAGATTCTGTGCACCTATTGCTTGAACAAACGATTGCTGGTTATCTAAGAAACTTATATTGCTTGACATCTCTCCTGTGATACCCGCGCTTATTTGTGCGGTCTTAGATGTCTGAGCAGTTCCTTGTGCAAAAGCCTGATTCGCTACTGAAGCCTGAGCTTGTCGGGCTTGTCGAAGCTGCTTGCGTTTCTCTCTAGCCATCTGTACGTTTTGGCGCTTCTGATCTATCTTAGCTGCTTTCTCTTGTGCTCTCTGAGCCTTTCGTGCCTGCTTCTGAGAAGCTGCCACGGTCACGGCTGATGTTACTACTATAGCTGTTACTACTGCCATTAGATTATACCCTTCTGATAAGATGTCTCGACATGTCTATACCCCATTCTCTTGTACACACTTTCTATCTGTTCTGGCATAGAGCTTTGCATTGAGACCATGTTCCAATAGGAGCAACCTAGTTCTTTAGCTCCCTCCTCCAAGGCTTTTAATAACTCCAAGCCCTCTCTGCTTTTTCTGTGCTCAGGATCTACCCACCATGCTATCTCAGAGCCTGAATAGGTACTCTTACTTCCAAGCAGAGGTGCAGTAGCTCCTGCTGTGAAGCCTACGACCTCTCCATCTACTTCAGAAACAAACAGTAAACCTTGTTGGTAAGCAATGTCCATGTACATAATTGCAGAACCATCTTCATATGGTATTCCTTCTTTATGATAAACAGTCTCTTCCCAAAATCTCTTAGCATGTTTCTCTATAGCTGGGTAATCTTCTTTGGTTGCATCTCTAATCATAGAAACAAGTTAGGACTAATCGCCCATCCTCCGCTGTTTTGCCAAAACCATTAACAGGCTCTGCCCTGTGCATTAGTGTAGAAGGGAAACTTACAGCTCTGTTTGGTACAAGATCAAACATGTGTGTAACTTCCCAAGCGTCATAGATATTGTAATCTCTTTGCCAGATAGCTAACTCTTCTTCTGTCTCAGGTTGTTTATAAAGACCTGTTTCTTTGTGTCGAACAAGGCTTGTTCCACCCGGCCCCTCACATAAATAGATAAGAAGAGTATTATGTGCCATTGAAGCATCGTTATGTGCTTGGTGAGGTGCCTCCACTCCTTCAGGAGACAGCCTCAAGAACATAAACCCACCGTCTGTAAGATATTCTACTTCATCTCTTGCTGGTATATCAGTATTGATATAAGGATACAGTACATTGTCCACAGGATTAACTTCACCTGCATAAGACAATCCAGTTACATGCTTCCTTACATCAGAGTAGTCGAGAAAGAAATCATCTACGACTATAATGCCTTCCTCTAACTCTTTTATCATACCGTTGTTTCTCCGTGTATCGGCATACCCCAGCCTAAGATCTGACAATCTTTAGCTGGTGATGTTTCAAACTTAAAGGCTACAGCTCTGCCTCTTCCTCTCACCTTAGTCTTAGATGTTATAACCTCGTAGCCATAATCAAACTCATCATCTACATCTTGAGGTATAAAGTTTCTAGGTAATCGATACCCTTCAAAAGGTCTACTCCATTTACCACTAGATGAACTGCTTGCAAAATCCCACCGAGCTGTTACAGAACAACTTGAAGGATTTATAGCCTCTAATTCACCATCGATTTCAACGAATCCTGATTCTGATCTATTAAAGTGCATAGACAAATACGGGATTTGCTTCTCTCTCTGTGTATCACCACCAAGTTCTGCGCCTGTTGTCAAGTATGCAGCGGAATCTACCTCACCCCAGTCCTTAAAGTCAAGGCCACCATACAGTCCAAAAGATAACTCATAGTTTCCACCAGAAGCAGAAGGTGTCATCATTAAATACTTAGTTACTCCAGCACTTCGTCCCTTGGTAGGGACTGTGACAACAACATCTTCTCCATTAACTACTACTTGTTCTCCATCCACAACAACAGACTGTACTTCATTTACTGTTACGAAGTTCTCTGTCTCCATGTAGGCGGCAATCGTTGTTCCTTCTGACGAATCCCCTATCTTTCTTGGATAGAATGATTGCAACACTGTGTCTAATACCAACTCTTTGTTGTAAGAGTGCTTAAAGTTTACACCATTGTAGTCGTCACTGTCGTTATACATCCAAGTTATCTTACGATTTACTGCGTCGAAGCGGCCTTTAGCTACATTCTTACTGACAGCAGGAATAGCGTTATAGAAAGTTTGAATAGTTCGCTCTGATATATTCTGTGCAGCCATCTTACCACTGATATTGTCAGATACTAAAGCATATACACCACCCTCACTCCAGTAGTACACTACATCCTCTGCAACAATAACACTAGAAGGGCTTTCACAGCCTATGTTTGTAATCTGGCTTATGCTGAAATCATCTGCACGAAACACACCATCAGGTCCAGTGATTTCCCATATACCATTCTTAGCTATAACAACTAAGGATGCACGAGACACCACTAGCTTGACAATCTGAGAAGCCTCTGCGATCTTTAAGAAACCACCATCAGTTGCTAACAACCCAAGAGGATCTTCCTCGGTAGGGTCTGCATTCTGGTAACATTTCTCAAAGTCTTTAAAGTTCTCAACACTCTTTGAGAAAAACAAACAGCCAGTGTAGTCTGGACTAATATCATCAGGATCATTTATCCGACTCTCTATTCCAGAGTAGAATATCCTATTAGCATATGTTGCAACAACAGATATATTACTAAGCTCCTCGTCCAGAGGAAGGTCCAAGATCTTTGTTTGCTCTTCCCTAGATTGTCCTCTTTTAAAAGCATCAATAATGTATCTGCCTTTAGGAGCAGCCGTTGTTGGTGGTCCTTGTATATTTAATAAACTGGTCTTGAAGTAAGGGTTTCCATCAGAGTCTGTAGAGTTGCCTATATATCTTATATCAGAGTTTGATGGATAACCTGTTGAAGATTGAGCTGTGTATACTACCCTCGTTCCATCATCGATAGGTAATCCATGCCTCTGTTCCATTTTCCCAAGTTCTTTTATTCTCCGGAGAACGCCTCCAAAACCACCCGATCCTTTAAGGGTGAGTTCTCCGTTTTTGTAGTTCTTAGGGTACAACTCCTGAAGCGTGATATTTCGTGCTTGCCTTTGGTAGCTTTTCCAAACACCGCTGGTAGAATTACCCTGTCCATTAGTTGCTCCGACCCATCCTTGGTTTTGTAGGTTGTACTTGTGATCGTTCTCCAAGATTACAGGTCTTTCGTCCACAGGAAGTCCGTCATCTGGCCCCCATAGATCCCTCACCCTTAATAAAATAGGATCAGCTCTAAGAATTCTATCTCCAGTTCCTACTTCCTCTCGTGTGTACTCTATGTATAGAGGGTGGTCCATTTCTGTACTAGCAATGACCAATACACCACCGAGAGATGTAAAAGATACAGGCTCGTTTCCTGATATGACATTCGGAAGTACGTTGCCATCTAGTAATAGAGGCTGTGCAACACCGAACTCATCTTTGTTTAGCATAGCAGTAGATAATGACTCAGCAGATAGGTCTGTAAACCATAAAGCATTTCCGACCTGAACTACACCTAGTGATATGGTTGGATCGTTGTCCACATTGGTCCACTTGTAAGAGCCGATAGCGTGGTTGGACGAAGCGTTAGCATCTCTAAGGGTATCTATCCTTGTACCAGTAGGCTCTTCAATCATACCAAACCTGCGCTGAATACTCCCATCCCTGTTCAGCTCAAAGTTACTTATCTCTTTGGCAGCGTTTGGCGGGAACGTCAAAGCGGTGGTCTCTGTGATGAGTCCACCTGTAAAGTTAGTCTTTTCTAAACTTGTTTTTGCTGTAGCCATCTTTAGGTTTTCTCTCACGTTTGATTGCTTTGTATCGATCTACTGCATCATTAGCTTCTTTAATGCCAGTGTAGTATCCTGACAACATATCAGGAAGTTGTCCACCGCCTTCATACTTTATATAGAATCCATATGGTCCTTGCATTACTTTTAAGTCTTTCATTTCACAGGAGTCCTTGCGTAGTTAGGCATACGGATACCACCATGTGCTCTCCAATTCTTACGGGCCATAGCATGACGTTGACGTTGAGCTTGTTGCTCACTCTTGTTGTCAGTCAATTGCTTTAGTCTACCGAAGCACGCAGCCTTAGCCTCAGCCAGTAGGCGAGAGAAGGCTTCTTCAGGTAAGTCTGGTATGAAGCTGTCGCTAACAGTCCATGACGGGTTACGTGTGGCCACACACTGCGACTTAGAGTTCTGTAGGTTAGATTCTACAGCACTGTCATATGAATTGAATACAATGTACTCATCATCAAAGCTGGTCCAGTAGGTAGGTGCTGCATCATTCTTAATAGCAAGAGAAACACCTGAGTAATCTACCACTGTGTCTACATTGTCAGCATCTGTATTGTAATCGTTAACCAGCTTTAAGTATTCATCAGGATATTTATATTCAACATCATGAATCTTAGCTTTAGTTTCACCTGCCTTCTTCTTGTCATACTTCAAACCTTCTAATGCTTTAACATTAACAGGTAGTTTCATGTGAGTAGGCTTAGCAGATGTACCACTATCCAATGCCATCAGGCTTCGTAGGTGAGGCCATCCATCTCTGCTATCTATCATATCATAGAAGCTACTCTTAATGATACCAACAACCTGTAGGCTATCTGGTGTATCATTGATGCTATTGACCTCATCACTATCCATATCGGATAGGATGTCTTGGGTCATATCTAGTAATGTTAACTTAGGCATTATAGAGTCTCCCCACTGGTTCGTGTTATAAAGATTGCTGGCTCAGTTATGTCTATTGTTCCGGTATCAACTTCTAAAAAGATCTGCATACCGTTAGCTAAGAAAGTTGCTAAACAAAATACAGCAGTTGATACTGATATAGAGTAAGGAGCTGCACCGTCTACTGCCAGCTCTTCGGAAACAACAACAGTAGAAGGAGTTGCCCCTCCTCCTATGTCGTACTGTATTGTAATTTTATTAGGCGTTCCTGACCTAGCAGTAACTGGAAGGTCTAGTCTAACTATATAAGAGTCACCTAATGCAGCAGGGGTCATCACATCAGCTGTTGTATCCCAGAGAGTGGAAACACCTGTTGGTGCATAAGTATCTAATATAGAAGTGGCACCGTCAATACTCAGCTTCGCAGCCGTGGTATTGAATGTTTGAGCCGCAGCTCCATCTTTATAATAAATCCAACCATGTGGTTGAGGAGCTTGGCCAGACCATACACCACTGCCTGCACCATCTGCTACATATACATGTCCTGCTGTAGCTGTGGATGCTCCCTTGGGTTCATGAATCTCACCCGCTCCTATACTATTATGTTCTATCGCCATCTCAATTTCCTACATGATTGATTAATACAAACCTTTTAATACTTATATTGCCTACGCATAAGCAGCATAACTATTAAAAGGATAGGAGGCCCGAAGACCTCCCTCCAGTTTTGTTACACTTTTAAGTAACGTACTACGATCTTACCTTTACCACCAGTAGTACTATCTGGTGTACTTCCAGTTACTTGAACAGCAACACTTGTGTCTGCTGCAAGAACCGAAAGCCAAGTACCATCAAGAGGTGCAGCATTGTATGCACCAACAGCACCAGTAGTATTATCGAAATCACCACCATTGGTTTCAGAAGTACCAGCAGTACCGACAACAATATCGTTATCCGCATTACCCATAGTAATTGCTTCTAAGATTACCAATGTTGCATCTAACGGACGAGAGCCAGCAGGGATAACGAGTTGAGTTACAATCTCAGTACCGCTAATTTCTTCGCCTGTAAAGTATACAACAGCTTCATGTACACTACCTTGTGCTTCAATTTTACCACCACTAACGGCAGCTGAGTCTTGTGTATCACGAACTCCATATTGATTGTTTACGCCCAATCCAGCACTATTTTCGTATGACATAATTATTCTCCTATTATGCAGTTGCAGTTGCTGAAGTAACGATAACGCCTAACGTATCTAAACGCTGAACACCATCACCCCATCGAGTTTTAGTAACAAACTCATCACGACCTTTTGAGATGTCACGATCAGTTTCAGTTGCTGGAGTTTGTCTCCAAGCTACCATACCGGGTTTGCACTGATCATCAGCAACACACATAAAGATATTAGCAACGCCGCCTTCAGCAGGTGCGTTAGTAGTACCATCAATGCTTACGCCAGACGCTAACTTAGGAAGACGGTTAGAAGTCCAGATCTGCCATCCGTGAAGAGTAGTGACAAACTGATGCTCTTTATCAAAGCCATCTTTAACTAAGGCAGAGAACAAAGGATTAGAAGCATCCATGTTAGAAGCCAAAGGAACAGTCTTAGCGAATGTAGCTGCAACGATTGGATCAACGATTGCAATACGACCAGCCATAGGTACGTTTGCTTTGTCGAATGCTAAACGCATTTCGATAAGATCGTTCTCAACCATTTGCAAGTTACCTGCACCAGAACCACCAACTAATCGATGAGCAAAGCCATTGATTGTGTTAGTGTCGCCAGCAGTTTGAGCTGCATTAAGTGTTGAAAGGAAGCGTGATTCAAAAGACTCTTGAATTGCACGAGTACCTTCAGCGGCACGCATCGATAACAACTGCTCAACTTGAGCACCGTCTTGACGCATAACATCAGTTACGTAGAACGCATCACCGATGTAATCACTGATCTGAAGCTGGACATTACCAGATTCAATTGGGTTGTAAGTGATGTCTTCGTCTTCAGTAATTTCTTGGATTACCGCAGAGCCAACAGTCTTAATGTTAAGAGTGGTGCCAGCTGGGAAGTCCGTCACATTACGGAAGAATGTTGAAGGAAGTAATCCATCATGCAAGTTTTGCAAGATGAAGGTTGAGTACTGACTCGCTTCAATGAACGAGGTATTGCTTGAGCTTGTAATAGCCATTGCTTTTATTTCCTAGTTTATGTTTGATTGTTTGCTGCGTCTGCTTTCGCTTTAGCCCACTTACCTGATAGACCTGTATCACTACCACGGAACTTAGCCATGTAGTCTTCTTCTACAACGCCAGCAGGAGCGGCAGGGATATGCACTGAGCTTACCGAAGTAGGCTGTGGATCTCTGACAGGTGCTGTGTTGAACAATGAGAGTACGACTTGTGGTGTTGACTTAGCCATCGACGTAAGTGTACCTACATCCATACCTAGCTCTTTAGCTTTGTTTGCAAACTCTACCGAGGCAGCGTCTCCGAACTTTTCACTAATAGCTTTACGTACAGTGTCAGCATTTGCGTCTGCTGTTTGTTGTTGCGCGTTACTTTGCAACATATTGTTTACTACATTTTGAATCGCAGACTCATCCATCTGGCCTTCAGCGGGTATTGCTGCGGCAGGTGCTTGTGCCTGTTGGAGACTAGCGAGTAATTCTTCTGCGCCTACACGTTTAGCCAACTCTTCCTCTAACTCTTTAACCTTTGAACCCAGTTCATTAATGTGGTTTTGAGCGTGTGGAATAGAAGACAATGCAGTGTTCACATCAGTATACTTCTGTCTACCGTCATCAGTTGTAATACTTGAAAGCTGGTTGGCAAACAAACTATTAGGATCAACTGCTATTGCACTTGGTTCAGCTGGTGCAGGAGCTGGTGCAAGCGGGTCTGCTTGTACTGGTACTACGGGGGCGACACCGTTAGGGTTACTAACTTGATCTGTCATTTTACTTTTCCTCTATGTCAATCAGTTTTAGTATAGAACGGAGAGCGGTCTGCTCTCCTAGATAGTGCGCCATCTTACTGTCCCATGCAGGACTCTCGAAGTTGTTACGAGAAGACATATCCTTCATACTCTTCTCTAACTCTTCATTAAGTAATTTGGCTAATCGATCCAACACCGGCTTAGCATTCTTTACTTGCTGCTTCACCGATGCTTTATCAGATTCTTTGGCGTATTTCATCCACCTTGTTTGCATTATTCACCTTCCTCTGGAGGAACGGGGCCGGCTGCTCCGTCCTCAATCGGTGCTTCAGCTTCCATTGCTAAGTCTTCTTGAACTTGGTTGACCAATCGTTGAGTCTCAGCTCCTTCAAATACAGCAGCATTGTCTGTGAATAAATCAAACCTTTGTAATTGTAATGTATCTTCAACCAATCTAGCTAAGGCTTTGCCAGACATATGAGGAGCAATGCTGCCCCACATTGAGCTGTTAGTTATGCCTGTTAAGTTCTGCAACAACTGTGCTCTTGAAGCAAAGTGTCTTGCACCTACAGGACGTAACTTACCTTTAGCTGTAATGTCAGCCTTTGTGATCTTCATGAAGTCAGCAACACCTAAGTCATCATCCATTACACGAACTACATCAGATCCATTCATTCGGCGCTTGGCCACTTCTAACATATTGTTTAATACCTTCTCAACCAGCTCTATCTCAAACTGTGTTGTCTTCTCTTGGAAGATACGACCTGCTGCATTCTCTAAAGATTGAACTTCAAAGGCAGTCTTCTCACCCGGTGAGCGTATACCCATTGCTTGCTTAGGCGCACCTGCCATCTCTTCCATCAACGAGAGTATACGATCAATCTCGAAGTTAGCTTGGAAGGCTTGAGCTGCTGGAGCCAGAGGTGTAACATCACCACCCTCTCCTATATAGATCTCACCAAAAGGTTTCCATTCAAACTCTTCTACATCGCCTACAATCTTTAGAGGTGGTGCTAAGATCATGTCACCGATGTCAGCCTTTAAGTTCTCAAGATGATCTACTCTATACTGTAATCCTACTAAGTTATCTAGTGGACCCATTGCATATAGATTACCTTGACGCTTACGCCAGCCTGTCATCACCTTATAGCCACCACGTTTCCACGCAGGGATAGGTTCTTTACGTAACACAGTTCGTCTGTCCATGATAGTAATGATGTAGTCTTCTAGCAACATGCCAGATTCCCTATCATACACTGTTCCTTCAAGCTCTAAGATCTCTACATAACCACTACCGTAGTATTCATATAGATCCCCGAAGCCATCAACAGAGTAGGCTGAAGCCTTTCTGAAATCATCTACATTGTATCCACCAATGTTACGTCTTAGTTCTCTAGCTTCTGCTACTGCATCCTTATAGTATTGATCAGGAGAGTTGGCTGCATTAAGTTCTAGCTCACCAAGAGTTGTAATAGATCGTGTAATCTTCGGAGACTTTTGAAAGTCTACAGCAGTAGGATCAAATACAATCCCATTAGGATCGATACGAACCATCTTAGGTCCGACATATCCGGGGATAGTCTCGCCATCTTCAGGATCAAGTTTACTTTCGTTTACCCAGATAACATCTGCAATAGCTACACCATAGTCAATGTAATCTAAGATTAAGTTACTACAAGTAGTACGGAAGTCACCCTCTCGTACCTTGTTACTCATGTACGCTTGGATGGCATTCTTCTTACTAAGCTCATCATCATCTAGTGTGTAGCCTTCCCACTTCATCCACTCATCATTAGGGAAGAGTGCACTGTTGTAGTTGGCATGTAAGTTGTCACGTATCTGACACAGCTTAGGAAGTGTTGTTCTATTCTTCCAAGGCAATGCACCTGCTGTAGTGCTGCCTGTATCTGTAGCGAATACGTAGTTACGAATCTCTTCCTTCTCAGCTAACCAACCACTTCTTTGGTTGTTCCAGTTGTCCCACTTATCAGTTATGTTAGCTGCCAGATCATCTGCTGCCAGCATGTTTTGTATTGCTATTACATTGTCTTCAATCATTTGAAACTAATGCCTCCGAACTTCTTGTTGAAGACCGCGATGTTATTAGACTTCATCTTGGAACCTCTACGTTGTTTAGGTTTGACTGCGATCTCAACTACAGATGCAAGACAGTCTTTAATATCATCGTGTTGTGGTCGAGACAATACAAGCTCTTCTTCAAGTGCTGGTATGTACCCACCTTTGTAATGCCACATAGATAGATTCTCGTAACGTGGTTCTAAAGCAGCAGCCATACGCTCTTGCTTATTACCTTGATTACGGTTAGGTCTATACTCTTCAATAGATAGACTGTCACCATTCTCCCGTATACGATCTTTTAAATCACCTACGATAATTGCCTGTGCTGTTGTAACCTCAGCTCTTAGTTTCCTGAACTCCCAATGGCTATGCATATGGAAGATCTTATCAAAGTATACTGAAATCTTATTTGTTCTAAATCTGTCAATATCTAATACATAGATGTGACCATCAGCAGCTATACCTATAACAACTACAGCTGTATAATCCGCAGTGGTTCTTAAACTAAATGCAAAGTCAATTGCTGCATATACGTTTAATACTTTCTCTTTATACCACCACCGGCCATTCTCTTGTCTTAAATGTTTCTTATCATAATATTGAAACTGTGAACTATCTAATCTATTAGAAGAAGGATCATTAGGGTTGTTATAATACTGAGCATAGAACTGAGTTCTATCTGAGTACATAGCACTGATTCGATCTAGCTCTCGCTTATCAAACCCGAATGCCTTACCATCATCTCTTGAACCTCGTGGCCATAAGAATACACCATCTTCTTCTACCACTTCTTCAAGGATACTCCAGATTTTTTCCTCACCATTTACTTCATCATTCTCATCATAGGTAGGAACAAACTGCTTCATCCATATGGAGTATTGATCAGCCATGTGATAACGAGTACCACATCCTTTAATCATACCACCAGTGTTAAGGATAGAAGCCATCTGGCTCATAGCATTAGCACATTTCTTACGACCTTCGGAGGTGTAAGCATTCTCAGGAACCACGACATCATCTGGTACAATGATCTCTGCGTGCCATCCTGTTGTATTCGTTGTAAGTCCAGCTGTACGTACAGTGAAGTCACGTATGCCTTCTTCAGCTCGTAGTGGGTGATCAACTGATATAGCTGTCGTTGCCCACTTAGCTCGCTTCCCTTCATCAGGGTTAATCATCTCAGGCCAGTACCTAGAATAGATAGCACTGCTTAACATATTCTTAATTGCATATAACTGCTGCTCTGCCAAATCAGCCGTAGCTGAAATGTAGAGGATGGTTGTATCAGGATTCTTAGTAACCCACCAAGCAACCCATACAGCTAAGCAATGACTCTTCAAGTGTCCCCTTGGTAACAAGAGGAGTTGGTTAGGGTGATCTACCTGCATCAACCACTTGAATACTTTCTTGTGTACATCCCCATAAAGATACTTAGGGTTGACTAACACAGCAAAGGTATATAAGTCATCTTCTGCTAATGCTTTAATTTCATCAATGTCTGACATCTCTTAACCTTTCTAAGTCCGATTGAATAACAGATTTAACAGCGGCTTGTTGTTTCTTCTCGCCCTTAACTTCTGCTTTCGATGGACGACCGGCTGCGCGTTTCTCTACCCAACCCTTTTCTGCTAACCACTTTGCTGCTGTTGGTGACTCGGAAGCATTACTGAGCATACGGGTTACACCCTTAGATCTCATCTTAACTTCCAACTCTTCACGCCATTCTTCAATGTAAGGGTGAAGAAGCGATGTCTTATTTAACAAACGCTTCCAATGATTCCAACCACCAAGGTTTTGAGTAGCAAACTTATACTCAGTAGGGTCATCAGTTGCTACGTATAGCTTCTTGATTGACCTGTATACCTTACCCTTGAACTCATGATCATCATCCTTTAAGGTGTAGATCGCGTGCTTGGGGTTGTCATACGAGAGCTCAAGGAACAAGCTCTGCGTATAGAAGTTACCATTCTGATCTTTAAACTTACTCATATTACGTATCCACTGAAATAGTTTTTACAGTACCGTCTCCAAACTTAACTTTAAGATCACCATCTGCTGAGTCAACATATAGATAAGTGTTGCCTGCGGATGTAACAGGTATTGTTGCACCATCTGTTAATACTAGATGTTCTACATTACCTGTCTCTACTCCATCGTTGGTATTACGGAAAGTACCACCAGTTGCTATAACAGTATTTACAGTGTTACCTGTGAAGGTTCCTAATCGGAAGTCCATGTCAGACTGTCGAGTTACACTGGCACCTGTTGTGCAGTTCTCTATATTCAACTGTAAAGCGTTTAAAACAGAGTTGTCTATTAAACTTGCTCCGATATAATAGCCATCAATTATACCATTGAGCCTGAGCCTTGTTGAATTCTGACACGTTACACCTGTGTTGAAACCAACTCCTTGTTCATTATATGCATATATATTTGTAATAAATCCACTGCCATTGTCAGAAGAGACCGCAACAGAGTTCGTTCCGTTGACACGAAGAGCGACCATAGCAATGACGCTCTGGTTTACAACCATCCCGGTTCCAGAATTCGACCCGAAGATTACATCACTTGTCCCCTCGAAGTAGCAGTTGTTGATTAGCTGAATACAAGAGCTTGTGCACGAAGACACAAACATTTGACTTGCTCCAAAGAATGATGAACCATCGTTCAGAGAGACGCCTGTTGTATATTTCGCTATAGCCAGTTTACTACCCGACTGTCTTACAGAAGCTCTGTTGGTGGCGTATATTCCTTGTGTGCTTCCTACCCCACCGATGATTCCAAATTCTCCAGCAAATTCTAAAGAACCATTGTCTACGCTGAAAGATCTACCAGACCCTGCTGCAAACTCAAGCTGGACTTCGTACTTATAGAAGTTTAGTGTTCCACCAAAAACGCCCACAGTGAAAGGATTTGAGACATACTCTGATGACACCGCTAAGGTTACAGAGGTGTTGCCTATAATAGCTGTTACTTCGTGATAGCCGTTTAGCTCTTTCCTAACAGGATTACTTGAGATCGTAGACACATAATCACCTACAGAAATACCTGATGTATCTGAACATGTTAGCTCAACTGAGTAGTTATTAATAGACCCTGAAGATGAAGTTATTCCTGAGGCAGAGAATGCTGTTGCTCCTGCGGCGCAGTCGTACTTCAGTGTTCCAAGTATCTGAGAGAAAGATTGTGCAGATACATTTGTGTAGATGCCGCTGTCTACTAACAAGGATGCCCCATTAGCTACGATAACTGCATTTGTAAAATTAGGAAGACCACTCACTCTATAAACTGTATCTGCTTTAAAAGATATAGCTTCGCCTGTTGCTAGTGCTGAGTTGATAGCTGCTAGGTCGTCTGTTGTTCCATTACCGAGTGCACCAAAGTCTTCAACAGATACTATCTCACTAATCTTAGAACCTAGTGTTCTTCGTGAAGCACCTGCTGCTACGTTAGTAAAGGCTAGAGCATCTCCGTCTCTGAATACAAGGTTTGAACCATCGGTTGATAATGCTCTATCTGTATTGCCAGACTGAGAAGGAAGAGTAGCATCTATTGTTGTGATGCCGGCTTTAACATCGATCCATCGTGCTGCATCGTTGTCGTTAACAGGTGATGGTAGATTCTTCAGAGGCTTGGAATTCATATCCAAATCTGTGTTCATCTGGTTAGGCTCACCCTCTGGGTTATCACGATACAATACCTTATCATTTAACTCAGACTCAATCGAGTCAAAGTTTGCAATGAGCTTTGTAACAGACTTGAACCCGCTGATGATTGAGTCGAGTGTAATTTTCAAAGGTAACTCCTTATGTATCTACGTGAATTGCTGTTGCTACTGCTGTAGCCGGCTTGTCTATTCGGAAGTATCCGGGGCCAGTGATAAGAGCACTGTTGTTGTCAGATGACAATAAGACATTACCTTCTGGATCACCACCATTAACTGGTACTGTGAATGTGCTGCCACCATCGATAGATCGCATTAACTTAACACTCTCTCGTGCTCCCATGTTAGGAACACAGTACACCTGAGCTGATGCTCCGGATGCTAGTGTTAATGCGTAAGTGCCTGCGCCTGTTGCTGATGCGATTGCTGTTGCTGTTGCCATTTTGTTACTACCTCGTTATGATTTTGTTTGATATGATAGAACTCGGTGCACCACCCCCACCGGAAGGCGTATCTGCCATTAGCTCTGAGAATGTTAAAGCATCGATAACGCCTGCATCATTAAGAGCAGCAACCTTGTCAATGAAGTATTGGAAGTCAGCTCGATCAACTTCAATACCTGAAGCACCTGTTGCCACAATACCATGGTAGGCTATAACGGCATCTGAGTTTGTTTCTATCATACGCTTCAAGATTAAATCAGCTTGACTTGTAAGACGCTCGTACCCTGTATCAGGATAACGCATTCTATATAGATCACCTGTCTGCCATGTATTGTCAACACCACCAAACAAAGTAGATGTCTGTGTCGTGCCTGTTCCTGCTGATATTAATCCAGTGCTTCCATCTGTTACGTTCTCGATAATGAAGCCTTGGTATTCGTTCGTATTCCAAAACTGAGCATTAGCATCGGTTAATACCGTTGTGCTGTTTGCTGCTGTATGAGTACCTTGAGTATCTCTTGAGTGAAGGATACCTTGACCCAAGTAGTTACGATCTGCTTTCTCATCAGCAGAGTCTGGGTTGTACATCATAGCAGGAACCCGTAACGGGTCGTCCATACCAAAACTACCATTAGGGTTAATTGGGTTTTGTGAAAGGTTAGCTTCTGTTAGTCCATCTACGTTTGCGCCTAGTCCCGCCCGTGCATAGCTGATACCTGAGTCAAAAAGTTCCTGTCTAAGCAACTGGTTATTCTTACTCTCTGGGTATGCAAAAGAACGTCTGCCCTTCTCTAAGCTATTTGTTGTACAGAATGTTTGCCAACCTGCGTGAGCCGTAGCCCGTTCTTCTGGTGTGGCATCTAGTAAGTTTAAGAATGCTCCTCCATTTGATGTGAAGTGATAACCTACTTCCCAACCTGTGCCGGCCATCTCTATGAAGTTTGCTAGGCTTGCTCTGCCTGAATCCGCAGGGTTGTTCACTTTATCATATTGTACAAAGCTAGTTCCGGGGACACCTTTAGGCTGCATGTATGCATAGGCTTCAGTGTAATCCGAATCTATTCCATCATCAAAGCATATAGCGAGTCTAGGTTTTCTATTAGCAATAGGATCAACAACAACATCTAATAAGTGTATTGTCGATGTACCGTAGCTTGTTGCTGTATCTGCTGTTAAGACAAACTGTATGTTATCAACAGCAGACCACGAGAACGTGCCGCCTTTCGGTGCAGCATCTTGTGCATAGAACTCATCAAGGTTTGTTGTAACCCACCAGTAGCCTAGCTTGTTGTAAGCTGTTACAGAGTCTGCTGTTCCTCGTGCCATGTAGTATCGGGTAGTGTTGTTAGGCCATGATGTTCCTGATCCTACATACACTTGTACGCTGTTAAAATCCCACCAGCTAAACTCTGTAGTTTCGTCTGTGCCTTCGATGTATACAAGGAAGCCTATTGTCTTTGCACCCACTAGGTTCAAAGGTTCACTCATATGTAGACGAACAGAAGGGGTGAGTTCATTCGTACTGGCATTGTGATCCCAGTCTAGTCTGATACCACCGCTGTTGTTTATAGCGTAGGTGTCATCTAGTGTCAGTGTTGAATCTGTATAAGCACCGTTGGTTCCCGAATCTCTTAACTGCCAAGCATCATCCTCTGTGCCTGAAGCCACAGCATCGAACTTAGCTATCTTCTTGTGGTTAGCCGCTAATGGCTTAGGTGTTGGATATGGCATTGTTTATTCCTATCGGTTATCGTTCTTAATACGTTCAAGCTCTGCTTCTGCAAAGTCTACGTTACGCTTTAGCTTCTCATCAATCTCTGCCTCTGTAGGAACTTCCCCTGCAACTACACGTTTGTATAATTCAGATACTTGATCAACTGTAACTAATGCTTCATTGATAACCAATAGGCTATCTATAATCTTAACTGCTGTGCTACTCATCTAACATACCTCTCATCTTAATTAGGATTGATGCAATATCTTCACGAGTGCAGGCTTTATTAATCTCATCATCGAGAAGCACGTCAACACAAGCAACCCCAGTTCCGTTATAATCAAGAGCATCAGCCCCAGACTCAATCCTACCAATAAGATTAGATAGATCGATAGTCGCAACAAGGATGACTTCATAGTTGGCAACCGAGAGGTTGTCCGCATCATACATCCGCTTAGCTGATTGCTGAACCATGTGTATCGCGTCGAGAGAAGCTGCTGCGTACAGGTCACTCTTCTCTTCAGCATCTTTAACATCGATAATTCCACAGCTTGCCACCATCATGATAATACTTAATAGAAATACCTTAAACGTCATCTGCATTCTTATTCTTCCCAATGTTTAATGATAGGATGTTCAATACTCGTAGCACTGCTGCTACAATCTTGTCATCAGACTTAGTAGGTGTTACTGCTGTGATAGCTGATACTGCGCCTACTAATGTAAGAGCCATACCGATCCATACAGGTAGGTTGGTGAATAATAATTCTAATTGTTCCATTACTTATATCCTCTTGTCTTCTTGTTAGTTGAAGCACGTCCACCTTTCTTTGGCAGAGGGGCTTTCTTCTTCTTAATAGGTGTAACCTTCTTCTTCATTACCATTTCGCCTTGTCTGCCCAGTAAGCCGCACTCATCTTACCCTTTTTAATATTAGCCGCATGTCTAGCCTTGAAGCTCTTCTTACGAGCTTTCTCTGCTTCTGTGCTAGGCTTCTTACCAGCTCCCTTTACACCTTGTTGACCAAACCGTATAGTCTTGATCTTATCCCCTACCTTAGCAACTACTACGTGGCTCTTGGTAGGATGAGAAGGAGTCTTCTTAGGTTTATTATACCCGGCTACTCCTGCCCTCTCTAGCCTGCTGTCTTTGGTCTTCTTTGGCATCACTATCTCCCATTGTCAAAAAAGCCAGCATGTCGAATGACAGAGGCTGGCGATGCTTTGGTAGGGGTTCCGGCCCTCTCGTTATATCTTAAAGTTTAGATGTAGACTTAATGCTTCACCAAGGAAGCTAACTACAAACCACTTATACTTTACTTCAACTGTTGCTATTGGTCCTACACTACTGCCAAGGATATACTTCTCTTGGGATAGATAGACACCATACCTTGTAGCTAGCTCAATGTCTCCGTGTAGATAACTCTTGAAGACATACCTTCTATTAGCAAAGGCTGTCCAATCACATAAGCTATTCTTGAATACGATTCCTGATAGTCCTGAGTCTGATGTATATCCTAATAAAGGAT
>Ga0209715_1000811_pt1 | contig 26367 bp, 20 predicted proteins | sample COGITO_mtgs_1205_2_FD_184809 | JGI IMG/M metagenome (GOLD analysis project Ga0209715, IMG submission 184809) | Pelagic marine microbial communities from North Sea - COGITO_mtgs_120503 (SPAdes) (version 2) | ecosystem: Environmental > Aquatic > Marine > Epipelagic ... | reverse complement strand
AAAGATTTGATGCTCATTAGATTCCCCAAGGGAAAGGAACACTCCAAATTCTCCCCAAAAATTACCAAAGCCCGGAAGTCCAATAGTGGCCAAAGTTGCAGCAATACAAAAACAGGCAAGCAAAGGAGTCTTGTCCCCCAACCCACCAATCTCGTCCATTTCCAAAGTATTGGCACGCTTTCTCACGAAATTTGCCAGAAGGAACATCAAGGAAACTGACAGTCCGTGAGCACACATCAACATTACAGTGGAACCGACTCCCAAAACACTGCAAGCACCAATACCCAAGAAACAATAACCCATGTGCATAACAGAGCCATAGGATATCATGGATTTGAAATTTGTTTGCGCAATTGCAACCATTCCCACCAGTAGGATATTACCCAAAGCAAGCCACATTAGCCAAGGGCTCCAGGACATGGCTGCATCGGGTAATAAGGGAGATGCAATTTGAATAATGCCATAAAGGCCAAACTTTTTAAGGACCCCAGCATGAAGCATTGATACCGAAGTGGGAGCTGAATCATATCCACGGGCAGCCCAGGTATGAAATGGGAAAAGTGCGACTAATATACCAAAACCGAGGAGTAAGAGCCCGTAGATCTTAAATGCGGCAGAATCCGTTAGACTGGATTGACCCAAGGCGGCAGAAATACTGGGAAAATCGAATTTTGGAGCGTCCACCAAAATATTCAAGGCAACCAAACCGCCAAGAGAAATTAATGCTCCAAGGGTCAAATAAATGGTAATTTCCAAAGCAATGCTTCGACGATCTCTCCCGCCCCATAGTCCAATCATGATAAAAGTTGGAATCAAAGCAAACTCATGAAAGAGGTAATAAAAGAAAATATCAACACTAGCAAAAAGACCCATCAATCCAGATTGCATAAGAGCCAACAAAGCAAGATAGAGATGCATTCGCTCAGCACCAGAATGGAGAGCAGCCAGGCCAGCTCCAAAACCAACTATTCCTGCCATGGCAAAAAGTGGGCTGGATACTCCATTCAACCCGAGGTGAAAGGTAATACCTAGCTCCTGCAGTCCCATACGTTCGTAAAGAACTTCAAAATTGTAACCGTCCGAACCATCGAAGCGTAAAAAGAGTATAACTGCTGCAAGGCATGGAAAGCCAAACACCAGATAACCAAGTTTTTTGAGGCTTCCTTCGTCTTTGGCAAAACCGGCAAAGAAAAGGACCGATCCGATGGCCGGAACAAGAATGGAACCCAGTAAAAGCAAAGCGTCTGAAGTCATGAACAATTAATTACCGAAGAAACCGGCTGCATAAAACAGAAAGCCCAGGGTTCCTAAAATGAACCAAAAGGCGTAAGCGTGAATTTTTCCCACGTAACATAGTTTCGCGAGCATCGAGAATAAGGCAGCTACACCGGCGGCACCTCGCACCATCAAGCCAGAAATAAACAACAATTCCATCACTTCAATAAAACGGGCAAGTGGGTCCTGTATTTTGGATAAATAAAGCTGATAAAGCTCATCGAAGAAAAGTTTGCTTCGGCAAAGCTCAAAAAAGGCTGGGAATCGACGAGCCAACGGATCATCCTGTAACACTTTGGAAAAGAAAGCCTTGGCTACCAATAGACCAATTATCCACGCTGAAGTCCCCAGCACAATCATCCACATATGATGCGGAAGAAGCGAAACAGCAGATAAGTCAGGTCCTAAATAGGAACCCAATTGGATGGGGTATAAGGAATGGTAACCACCAAAAATAGAAAATACAGCAAGTACAATAAGAGGACCAGTCATGAGAAGTGAATTCTCCTTCGCATCCTCTGCATATTTGGAACGTGCTTTCCCCTCAAAGGTTATGAAATATAAGCGGAACATGTAAATGGAAGTGAGAATTGCCCCAGCGTATAAAATTACAAAGATAGGCATATTGAAATTGTAAGCCCAAAGTAGAATTGCATCTTTGCTAAAATAACCGGATAAAAAGTTAACTCCGGAAATGGCCAAAACCCCAATCAAAAAAGTAAGGGCAGTTATGGGCATGCGTTTACGAAGTCCCCCATAATTAAAAATATCCTGTTCGTGATGACATGCATGGATAACAGAACCTGACCCTAAAAACATTAGAGCTTTGAAAAAGGCATGTGTAGTCAAATGAAACAAGGCAACGCCTGGAGCACCCAGACCAAATGCAGCAGCCATATATCCAAGTTGTGAAAGAGTGGAGTAAGCCAGTATTTTTTTAATATCTCTTTGAACAAGAGCACAAAATCCTGCATACAAACCCATTGCCGCACCAAGGAAAGCAATTAATCCAAGAGCTTCCTCAGTAAAAAGAAAATCGATACGCAACAATAAATAAACTCCCGCAGCAACCATAGTTGCTGCATGGATCAAAGCAGAAACTGGGGTTGGCCCAGCCATGGCGTCAGGCAACCATACATGCAAGGGAAATTGAGCAGATTTACCGATAAATCCACAAGCTAATGCCAAGCACAGGCCAGTAGTCGCAAGGCTTGGAGAAAAGTCTGCCAAATCTGCAAGCTCACTCAAATTAACTGTACCATAGGTCCAATAAGTCAGCACGATTCCGATAAGAAAACCAAAGTCCCCCACCCGATTGACAATGAATGCTTTTCGGGAAGCCTTGGCTGCTTCATCTGTCTTGAAATAATGGGCAATCAGGAGATAGGAACTAAATCCGACCAGTTCCCAAAATACAAAAATCATCACCAAGTTATCCGCAAGAGTAATCCCGAGCATGGAAAACATGAAAATAGAGAGGCCGCCAAAATACCTGGAACGAGCGGAGTCGTCCGCCATATAGCCTAAGCTAAAGACATGGATTAAAAATCCAACAAAGGCCACAATGAAGAGTAACAACTTGGCAGGTGCATCAATTAAAAAACCAAACTGCAACTCCCACCCGCCCATAGCAAACCAAGTTGTATCCCAAGCGAGTGCATCTGGATTATCTGAAAAAATTAGACCAAGGGCTAGTACCAAGATACCACCTGCTGTAGAGACCGAGAGCAAAGAGGCTAAATTTCCATTTTTGCGAAGAAAAAGTAGAGTTACTGCTGCGGAAAGCAACGGTAAGAAAAGCATACTTAGGGCAATACTTATCATCAGTTCACTAGTTTTTTAACAAGCCCATATCATCGGAAAGCACACTGTTACGCTTTTTGTAAAGTGCGACTAACAAAGCTAATCCAACTGCGACCTCAGCTGCCGCAACCGTCATTATAAAAAAGACAAAGATTCCACCATCTAAATTACTGCCCACTCTGGAAAAAGTTAGGAGGGCAACATTTATTCCATTAAGCATTAATTCCAGGGACATCAGCATAAGCAGAACATTCCGGCGGATTAGTAAACCAAGAAACCCAATACCGACGAGAAGGAAGGAAAGAATAAGAAAATGCTGTGGGGTAACTGATAGCATAGGAAAAACTAGTTTACATCCTCTCTGCCCGGGGTTTTCTTACTCAAAATGATTACTCCGACCATAGCAGCCAACAGCATAAATCCGGAGATTTGAATAGGAAGCATATACTTGGTCATTAATCCATACCCAAAGCTGGAAACCTGAGTAGAAAAAGGCAGGCTTTGTGAAGGTCCATCCTTGGGTTCGCTCAACTCCGGCCAGATCGATTGATCTAAAGCCAATGAATCAAAAGAATTACCAAGGGTGAGCAAAGTGCCTACAAGCAAAACAGTAGCCAAAACACCAAAAATTCCCATCTTGAAATGGCCTAATTTTCTTTTACCTGCCTCGGGACCCACATCAAGCAACATAATGATGAAAAGAAACAAAACCATGACCGCTCCGGCATAGACCAAAACCTGTAAAATTGCCAAGAAGAAGGACTCCAACAATACAAACAGGGCGGCCACCCCGACCAGTGATACGATCATAAACATAGCCGCGGAAACTGGGTGTCTGGAAAAAATCATAGCCAGTCCACCTCCCACAGAAAGGATAGCAAATAACCAAAATAACAAGTCAACCGCGTTCATAAACCTAGCAAATTTGTGCGTGGGAAAAATGATTCATTTGCAAATCTCAGTGAGTATTCCCATCTGTTTCTGCCTCTTTCTTCTTATCCCACTTGTAATGACGGTCTGGTAAAGTGCCACCCAACTCATAAAGTTTCTCTTTATTGTTAATCATTTCCTCTCGGGTGAAACCGGATGAAGAATATTCATCTTGGAGAAAAATAGCCTCTTCAGGACAAACTTCTTGGCAGTATCCACAATAAATACAGCGTAACATATTTATCTCGAATTCTTGGGGAGCTTTTTCCACATGTTCACGATCGTCTTGATCTTCGGGTACACTGCCCGGAGTTATGCGAATCGCCTTGGGTGGACATACAAACTCGCAAAGTTGACAAGAAACGCACTTCTCCCTGCCATTTGGATCTTTTACTAATGTAGGCACCCCACGATAGTTGTTTGGAATAACAGGCTTTTCTTCGGGATATTGGAGAGTAACCTTAGGCTTGAACATATTACTGAAGGTGGTCTTCAGTCCGGTAGCAATCTGCGGCAGGTAAGTTCTCTCAGAAAAAGAAAGGGGTTTGCGTTCCAATACTACAGTTTTGGCCATAATTAATTCAAAGGTTGGCGGCGGCATTTTGATCGATCACAGTGACGATCAATAAGTAAACGATCAGATTGACGAGTGCTAGGGGCAACAATTTGCTCCATCCAAGATGCATGACTTGATCGTAGCGAAAACGGGGCAATGTCCAACGAATCCAAATGAAAAAGAAAATCAAAAAGATGGTCTTGGCTAAAAACCATCCCACCCCAAGCAATGAACCAATCCAGTTAGCAGGCCAAGGGTCTTCCATAAAAGGGAGAAAGTGCCAACCTCCGAGAAATATTACAGTAAATATTGCCGAGCCGATTACGATGTGGGCGTATTCCGCAACAAAGAAAATTCCAAATTTAAAACTGCCGTACTCCGTATGAAACCCACCAACTAAATCTGTTTCTGATTCAGGCATATCAAAAGGCAAACGATTGGTCTCAGCAAAAAGAGCAATAAGGAAAATCAAAGCAGAAAGAGGTTGTACCAAAAATAACCATGCACCTCCAGATTGAGAGTTTGCAATTGCAGATAAACTCAGTCCTGACTCCGAGGATCCAGGTGCACAAACCCACAAAAAGACGGGGAGTAAAGAAAGCCCCATGGCGAGTTCATATGAAATCATCTGAGCAGATGAACGGATACCGCCCAAGAATGAGTATTTGCTATTGGAAGACCAACCAGCAAGTGCAATGCCGTATACTCCAAGAGAAGATACTGCAAAAACGAAAAGTATACCAACTTCCAGGTCTGCCAAAGCCAGAGTGGATACGGTACCATCGTTCCAATACATTTGCCCGAAAGGAAGCACCGTCATTGTAGTCAGAGCAGGTACAAGAGCAATGAGTGGAGCCAAGTAATAATAGAACTTGTTAACATGGCCCGGCACGATCTCCTCCTTAAAAAGAAACTTCAATCCATCTGCTAGCGGTTGAAACATTCCAAGTTTTTTCAGAAGCGGTCCGAAAATGGGAATATACTCGACGAAAGGAAGAACTGTACGGTTTGGTCCTACCCTGCCCTGCATCCATGCACTAACCTTACGCTCGGCCAAAACCGAATATCCAGCCATAGTCATAACAGCACCAACCATCATGAAGGCGAAAAAAACCTTTAAGCATACCTCAAACCACAGACCTTGGGGCATCCAATCCATCATGATGCTGTGACTCCCGCGGGTAGATGATGAAGGGCCTCTTTCTCAACAAAGGAAAGATCCTCCCACTTTGATCCATCCAGTTGAATCGCACCCTTTTTGATTTTCAAAAAAGTAATTCCCTTAAGCACAGAAGTTTCGGTAGTGCTCAATGCTTTCCAAATTTCATCCAACTCAGAAGGAGCAGAGGAATCCTCGGAAAACAAATTGTTTAAACGAGCAAGGATTTTAAAATCAGTCATCAAACCAGCAGGGCCTGGAATTGCCTGCTCGAAAGATTGAAGAAAAAAGGAACGATTAATCAAACTGCCAGACTTTTCAAAAACGGTTAATCCAGGAAGGACTACATCAGCACCATCACTTGTCGAGTTTTGATGAGTTCCTAAAAATACTAACGAAACTTTTTTCAGGTTATCCTCATTGACTCCGGACTCCTGTAAATTTTCTCCAATTACCAGTAAAGCTTCGATATGCCCGTCGGATATTGAATCGTTCAATTCGTTCAGGTGGTCGGAAGGATAATGAGTGGTCAATTCTGTAACCAAGGCTCCTCGTAAGTTGGGGGTACGATCAGCGGATAGTAAAATCCCATCGTCCTCTCCAAAGTGTCCGCGGATAAAAACTTTGGCTCCCGTCTTCTCGACTAGTCGCTTGATAAGAAACTGTTCCTCTAAGGTAGAATGACAACTGGCAACCACCCCGATTTTTTTGTTTCTCAAGGTCTCAAACGCTTGAGAAATCGCATCATCTAATGGAAGATCACTCCCCTGGAAAGAGGGGCGCCGTATCCGGCTATCTGATTTTACCAATTTGTAAAGCTCACGACCACTATCCGTCATCCAAGTATCATTCACCAGATCATTTCGACGGGGTGTAATGCGTTGAATCACTCCTTCCCTACTGGAAACTAAAGTATTACAACCGGAACTGCTCTCAGTACACACACTTTTCGACTCCTTAAGAAACCAAACACGCATTTTAAAGCGAAAATCGGTACTGGTTAATGCACCAACCGGGCAAATATCGACAGTATTTAAAGAATAATTATTGGCCAACTCCTTGCCTGGAAAGCAGGTTAAGGTTGAAAAACTTCCCCGATCAACAAAGCCAAGTACATCGTCCTTGGCCACTTCTTGAGAAAACCGAATACAACGGGAACACAGGATACATCGTTCATCATCCAAAGTTACACGTGGACCAAGTCGAGTACGCTTAGGCTTCACATTTTTTCGCTCAATATAGCGGCTGTAACCCCGTCCGTAGTCAGTGGCAAACTCCTGCAATCTACACTCCCCTGCTTGATCGCAAATAGGACAATCTAATGGGTGGTTAACAAGGAGAAATTCCATAATTCCCTCCCTACACTCGTTAACCAGATCAGATTCAGTTCTGAGGTGCATACCAGGAGTTATATTTGTGGCACAACCGATCACTGGTTTTGGCACCCAGCCGATTTTTTGGGCCCCATCTTCGTCTAAAATTGGTTCTCCACTAGCACGGTCCCTCATAGGTGTACCCATTTCAACCAAGCACATCCTGCAATTTCCAGCTACGCTAAGTTTGGGGTGGTAACAATAATGAGGTACTTCTTTACCATGTAAGGCAGCCGCTTCTACCGCATTGATTCCATTAGGTACTTCAACCTCAATACCATTTAAGGTAATGTTAACCATCTCTTTTTTATCAGGAGCAATCATCAGTTAATTAAATAAGCTGAAGAGATTTTGGGTCTCGCTCTTTGGGAGCGTCAGTTGCTTTACGAATAAAATCCTCCTTAAATTTAGTGACGAAGCTCTGGGTAGGCCATGCAGCAGCTTCACCAAATGCACAAATAGTACGCCCCTCTATTTGTTTAGCTACTGAAAGAAGTAAATCAGCATCTTCTTCCCGAGCACCACCTGAGCACATCCGTTGTGAAATTTTACGCATCCACAAAGAACCCTCCCGACATGGGGTGCACTGACCGCAAGATTCGTGAGCGTAAAAGGCATTAACATTGGCCATTGCTTCGACGATATCAACGGTGTCGTCCATTACAATAATCCCTCCAGAACCTGACATACTTCCAGCAGCCATAGGCCCATCAAAATCCAAGGGTATATCCTCCAGTCCCCAATCAAATTCAGTCCCGTCTTTAAGAGTGCCGGAAAATCTCTCATCCGCTCGCAACACCTTGGCTGATGACCCGCCCGGGATTACCGCTTTTAGGGAACGACCGGGTCGCAACCCTCCACAAACATCAAAAATCAATTGTCCTAAAGTCAAGGAGCCGCATTCAAATTCATAGTATCCCGGCTTCATAACTTGACCAGATACACACCAGATTCGCGTACCAGTGTTGTTTGGCTTTCCAATTTTAGAAAACTCTTCTCCACCCATCTCTATGATGTGTCTGACATTACAAAGGGTTTCCACATTATTTACAATGGTCGGGCATTGGTACAGACCAAGAACAGCGGGGAAAAAAGGTGGTTTGATACGTGGATTGGGCCTCTTTCCTTCCAATGATTCGATTAGTCCAGTTTCTTCTCCACAAATATAAGCACCAGCTCCACGATGAATCACTAAATCGCAGGAATATTCAGAATCTAAGATTTTATTTCCGCAAAAACCTGCCTTTTTTGCTTCCGAAATTGCTTGTTCAAGAATACGGGCACCCTCGTGGAATTCGGCCCTAATGTATATAAATGCCTGCTTAGCTCCGATGGCAAAAGCAGTTATCATCATTCCTTCAATTAATTGATGGGGATCTTTATACATGATCTGCCGATCTTTAAAAGTGCCTGGCTCTGACTCGTCCGCATTGCATATCAAGTAAATTGGCTTACCGGATTTTCGATCAAGAAACTTCCACTTCATGCCTGCAGGAAAACCGGCACCTCCACGACCACGCACTCCCGACTTAAGAACCTCTTCACCAACTTCTTCTGGTTTCATTGAAAAGGCTTTTTTTAAATTTTCATAGCCTCCCTCACGAAGATAACAACCAATACGGTTTGAATACTTTGGATCATCCGCATGTTTGAGGATAATTCTTCTTTCTTTTGGGGTGGAGACGCTCACAAAATTAAATCGATTAGTTTTTCGTTTCTTGGGTCAAAGAATCTTCATAGCTGAGAAAATCTTCAGACTCATCGAGTTTTCCATCGATGAGAAGATCAGCAAATTTTTCCGCGGATTTCCCGTCGATATTTTCATAAGTCTTTTCATCGACAATAACCACTGGTCCCTGCCCGCAATCTGCCAAGCATTCCATAAACTCAATAGAATATTCTCCATCCTCACTCACATGGCCTTCTTTGACTCCCAATTTTTCCTCAAAAGTTTTGCATGTTCCATAGGATCCGCGAAGTGCACATGGCAGCGTACGGCAAACCCTGACATGTTTGCGCCCCCAAGGCTTCTCCCGAAGCATTGGATAAAATGTAATAAGTTCCTTAATATTAATTGGTTGGAGTTCGAGTCGACCAGCAATCCACTCGCAGGCAACATCATCGATCGCACCCAATTCGTCTTGGACCAAATGAATAACCATGAGGGCCGCACTTCTTTTTTCAGGATACTTCGGCACTACTTCGTCGATTTTCGATAAAGTGTCGTCAGAAAGATTTAAAGAATTTTCCATCTTAACGATCACACTCCCCCATTACAAAATCGAGGCTACCAAGAATCACAGTTATATCGCTGAGCATATGCCCGGGAACTAATTTTTCGAGAATACTGAGATTGCAAAAGCTGGGGGCCCTAATTTTAAGCCTGTACGGGACACCCCCACCCTTGGAAACCAAGTAAAACCCGAGGGCACCCTTCGGGTTTTCTGCCTCAAAATAAGTTTCCCCTGCGGGCACTTGTGGGCCCTCAGTGACAATCATAAAGTTTTGGATTAATTCCTCCATACTCGTCATCACTTTTTCCTTCGGCGGTGCAAAAATTTTCTTTGCATCCTCAGCATACCATAACCCACCGGGCATGGATGCAATCACTTGCTTAACAATAAGTATACTCTGCCTGACCTCTTCAATACGAACCAGGTAACGATCATAACAATCCCCCTTCGTTCCAATAGGCACATCAAATTCGTATTTCTCATAACCGCTGTAAGGTTTGTCCTTACGCAGATCCAAATCCACTCCACTGGCTCGTAGGTTTGGCCCCGTCAGTCCGTATGCAATTGCATCTTCCTTCGAAATTGTGCCTATGCCTTCTGTACGATCCAGAAAAATACGATTTCTGGTGAGAAGTTTTTCAACCTCATCAATGGCTTTTGGAAGTTCGTCAACAAACTTCTCGACCTTGGACATCCATCCTTCTGGCAGATCTCTGGCAACGCCTCCTATGCGGGTGTAACTGGTGGTAAAACGAGCCCCGGTAAGTTCCTCAAACAAAGTGTACAACTTTTCCCGTTCCGTAAAGGTATACATAAATGGCGTCCAAGCCCCGGCATCCATCCCAAAGACACCCATACCGAGAAGATGGCTGGAAATTCTGGCCATTTCACAGACCAATACCCGTATAGCCTCACAGCGTTCAGGCAATTTTAAACCAGCTAATTTTTCTACTGTGATTGCGTAGGCTACATTGTTGGCGAGAGGAGCCAAATAATCCAATCGATCCGTGTAAGGTACGAATTGATTGTAAGTCATATTCTCCGCAATTTTTTCATCTCCCCGATGTAAATAGCCAAGAACGGGTTCACAACGGGTGATAAGATCACCATCCAATTCCATCAACAACCGAAGCACACCATGGGTAGTGGGATGAGAGGGGCCTACATTGAGGGACATTCGCTCCCCGTCCGCGTGAGCAGCCGCTTGGGCACCAACATCACCGATTTGAACTTCTTTTACAGTGGTACTCACAATGGTTTCTCGGATTCCTCGGTCCAGCTTTCATCCTTAGCTCTAGGTTCAGCTTCGCTCATCCGGCCGTTACCAGAAGCAACAAACGGACCACCCATCATCGGGGCAGGGTCTACATCTGCTCCGGTCACTTCTGCCACATCTGCTGCCGGCAAAGGTACTTCAATTCCAGCAAGGGGAAATTCTTTGCGAAGGGGAAAATACGGATAATCATCCCACATTAAAATTCGTTTGAGGTTGGGATGATCTGTAAATTTGATGCCAAACATGTCGAAAGTTTCTCTTTCATGCCAATTAGCCGCGGGAAAAACTGAGCTAAGAGATGGAATGCAGGGTGATTGATTGTCTGGGCAAGCCACATGCAAACGAAGATAAGATTTGTGAATCAAAGAATAAAGATGAAGCACAACCTGAAAACGATTATCTGCTTCTTCCCCATGATCCACAGCAGTTAAGTCTACAAGCAAATCAAAGGTCTGATCATCACGAAGGTGTTTGCAAAAATCTATCAGTGAATCAGGCAAACAATCGAGGGTTAGGCAATCGTCTCTATGCTTGATAGAAATAAAATCCCGCCCTTCAAGCAGGGCTTTGACGAAATCATCGTCAATCATTCGATCAAGAAACTCCGGTAGATTCGGGTTTTTTCGACAGATTCTTAACTGACGATTCATTCCCGATCTTGCCCTGTAACTTCATCATCGCGTCCAACAATGCTTCCGGACGAGGTGGACATCCACTAACATAGACATCTACAGGTACGACGTTATCAACTCCTTGCATTACCGCATAAGAACGATACATGCCCCCAGTCGAGGCACAAGCCCCCATGGCAACTACCCATTTAGGATCGCCCATTTGATCGTAAATCCTACGAACCACTTCAGCCATTTTATAGGTGACAGTACCAGCGACGATCATGCAGTCAGACTGGCGAGGAGAAAAGCGCATAACTTCCATCCCAAAGCGCGAAATATCGTATCGGGAAGCAGCGGATGCCATAAGCTCAATGGCGCAACAAGCAAGCCCCATAGGCATGGGCCAAACCGAATGTTTCCTGATCCAATTGATCACAGAATCTGCACGGGTTACAATAACCTCGCCTTCTACCTTGCTGTTATAACCGACCTCGTTGGAAATCATTAATGTTTTTCTAGATGATTTAGCGAAACAAGCAAACCTCAAAAATAATCCCATCTAAAATCTACAAGTTTTCTAATCAATATGAGTAAGGTAGGTTCTTTTGAACATTGACGGGGAGTTCATACTCCTTCATATCAATTTCCTTCGTTTTGCGTACAAGGAGAGGTGACAGAGTGGCCGATTGTGCAGCATTGGAAATGCTGTGTACCGCAAGGTACCGCGGGTTCGAATCCCGCCCTCTCCGCCATATCTTAAACTAGATCAAAAGAGAGTTTTAAGCTTCCCTAACGAACACCTTGGCATTGTTACCAAAACTTGCCTCTGCCATATCCAGAGTAGCCGGTGCGGCTATAGGATCGGTTGAAGATGGTGCAACTGCTTGGCCAGAAATTAGGACAGCAACCTTGCCGTACAAATTAGTTGACTCCCCATCTACGGGAGCGATTACTTCACCTTCATTTAACCACCTGCGCATTTGAATCTGACTCCACCCATTGTAGGGTTCTTTAGCCCCCAAAAGATTTTCCGCAAAGCGCATCGCAGCAGTTTTCCAAAGGCTTCCTGACAGTTCCGGGGAATCAGCCATGATTGCCTGCATTGATTCAGTATTTAACCAAAGAGCATTAACTGTAGAATCAGCAACCACCGTAGCAGTTCGGGGAACGCCAGCCAAGACGGCCATTTCTCCAATAACCGCGCCTCTGCCCATGATATCAACCACGACATCCCCAATTGACACCTTAACACTTCCACGGGTTATCACGATCAAACCATCTCCAGAGTCTCCTTGCTTCATTAGAGAGTCGCCTGAGTTGTAGACCTTGGTTTCTGAAGCCTCTAATATTTTTGAAATGACTCCATCACTCATACCCTTAAGCCAAGTGACTTCCTGAAGGACCTCTTCGGGCTTGGGAAGCCTAAGTTCAAGAGGTCTTTCCATTACATCTTTCATCCTCTCCTCGACTGCTGTAATCATTCTTGTCGCTTCATCTGCCTCAAGCATTCCATCGCCACGCATTTTCTTGATGGAAGAGCGTTCATGATTAAGCACGGAACGAATGGCATCTTTGGTCTCAATACCCACGGTTACTTCAGGATAGTTCTCGTGCATGTTGCGAATATACTTTAATCCGCGCAAACGATTTTGGCGTATCTCATCTTTGAGCTGACGGGCTGTTTTTTGTTGTTTCTCCACATCTCCACTGTCATCTAACTCGCGAACCAAGGAATCAACCATTTTGGCCATCGCTTGCTGCGCAATTACAAATGCCTTAGCGGCATCATAACCTATCGTTATCCTGTCAGAAAAATACCTTTTCAAAAAGGGAATATCTTTTAATGCCTCGCTTAGCTTGCTGACCGTACAAATATCATCAAGGTATGTACGTTCTGTCATGGGGACCTTGCCTTGAAAATCAAGGAACTCGCTTAAATTGTTATCCAGCTGAGCAACTGCAGTAGCAGAAAGTAAGCCCGACCTGAACTGCGCCCAGTAACTGCTTCTTTCTTTCTCCAAAAGTCGTCTACGAGCCTCGGCCAATGTATCCATACTTGCAAGTTCATCTGCAGTAAGTGGATAACTTACAGGATCGGGCAAATAGTTCCTGACCAAGCCCCAATTTGCACCGCTTAAAAAGCGATCATCTTTGAGAAGATCCATTTCTTGCTCACAGACATTCGATATATTGCCCGTGGCGTTGGAAAACATTAATTTTTTTACTGCAGGCAATTCTGTCAGTCCAAGTTTATTCACCAATGCTTTGATCGTGGTGGCATTGACCAAAAGAGTGAGCAACACAATCCCAGAAATAAGAAACAAAAACTGGTCGCGAACACGCGACGAAATCCCAACCAAAGAAGCACTTGCGATCGCTCCATTTCCTTCGCCAAAAATAAGAACTTTTTTGGCTCCGCTCGATAAATCTTCCCGAATTTGCGAAACGATCTTTGAATCTTTCTTTCCGAGAATTTCCTCAGATAATTCACTGGATTGAGAAATTCCCGTAATTCGCCCATTGGATACTTCAGCCTTGGCAAAAGAATTTGCTGCCATTCCATATAAGTTCAGGTTTGGATTATTTCCAGCATACGAACGAGCCTCATCAGAATCGACCACGAAAACTGAAGTGGTTTTTGCGGAATATCCGCTCCCACCCTCAGTGATTTGGAATTCATACCTCAGGCTTTCTGAATAAACCACCAAGGCTAAGGCCAAGCCAATCGCCCCACGCAAAGCTCCCCACCATACCACAATCGCATCTTTTCCGGGAAGTCCATACCCCGCTTTTTTCATAAATGGGTAAAACATGCCCATGTTAATTGCCCGAACCACATGTATGATTACATAAACTAAGAATAAAATGAGGAAATCCATTCCCGTGGGTTCTGCTTTTTGGGCAATCACCACCCCTACAACGATGAAGATGATTACATTTGCAGCAAAGGCAGTGAATTCCCAAAATTCGTGCATAAAATGCTCGACCTCTGGACTAATTCTTGTCCTTCCAACTCCGGCCATAACGATTCCCAAGGCGACTAAACCAAGAACTCCCGATACATGGAAGAAATGTTCACAAACAAAGAAAACGGCATAAGAAGCTACTAAAACTACGGTTATTTCAATCAACGGGTCGTTAAAAACTTTTCTCACCCATAAAATGGCAATTAATCCCAGAAATACTCCAACTAATCCACCCGCTGCTCCAATTTTACCAAATCCGATAGCAGCACTGCCAATGAAACTCCCCGCACCGAGGAATTGATCTGCTCCCGTAACCACTCCGATCAAAAGAACAAAGGCTACGATTGCGGTTCCATCATTAAGCAATGACTCACCCTCAATTAAAGTTCCCAATTTTTTACTGGCGCCCAAATCCTTGAGCAGAGCAACCACTGCGACAGGATCCGTGGCACTAACCACAGCCCCGAACAACATAGACGCCAGGACCAGAAAGGCCCCGGAATCCACATTCCAATCTTCTAAAACTCCTCCTGATCCCCCAAAGGCTGCAACCAACCCCATAAAAGCAAGCCCGGTCATGACCGTGGCCGTCACGATACCTGGTCCCGCCATGTAAAAGGCATTAACGAAAGATTTTTTAAAAGTGTGAACATCTAAGGCAAACCCAGCCTCAAAAATGAGAATGGGCAGGAACACATACAAAATGAGATGTCCATCCAAATTTCCGCCCCAAGATATAGCTCCACTTAGGGTATCCACGAACTTTGCCCATAAACCTGAGGCTTGCTCAATTCCATGATCATCTCCATGCGAACTTCCGCCATGCGGCCCATAGGCCCGATTCAATCCCCCCATGGCCAATCCTATGAGCAATAAAAGAACCGTGAAAGGAAGAGGGATTCGTTGGAGGAAATGCCTAGTGGCTGCACCGATAATCAACGCCACAATTAAGAAAAATAATCCGTAGAGATACCCGCTGTCACCAGAGGAGGCCAAAACATGTGTAAAACTTAAGCTAGTCATAATTATAGGTAGTTTAAAAAATTAATTACCCCGTAGCAGGCGACTGGGAAAGGGCCTGTTCGTCGGATTTACTTCAGAGGATTCTTCAGTAGCTATTCTATTTGGTGTTGGTATGGTTGGAGAGGGAAAGTTATCAGAGGTAACAGACAATCTCTTTGGCTTTCGTCCAAGAAGTTCTTGCAAGGGAAGAGAGTCCGAAACTATGTAGCCCTTATTTTTGTAAGAAACATTCGACGGGTCGTCTGAAAATTGGCCTGGGGTATTCGGTGTTTCAGACTCGTTGATAATTTCAAAAACTTCAGATTTTTTTGCACTACCAACAGTCGCATCAAAGGTTTTACCAATGAATAGTTTTTGAGATTCAGAAACACTTTTAAGAGAATCTAAAAAACTCTGACTATTCGAAAAACCAGATATAAGGTATGATGTTTCAAATAAATTATGGAGATCCACAACCAATTTATCGCTAAATGCATTTTCTGCTAAATTGGTAAAAACAAGCTCTCCAGGAAGAATAGTTGCCGAACTTTTTTCATTGAAGGTCAAAATAATCTTTCCAAGTAACCCAACGCATTTAAAACCACCGTTTGGTTCGACATCAATCAAGCAAGAACCCGCACCGGACAAACGAATCGAAGCCTCAGGGCCTTTAAGATTCAGGGCATTTGTAATTTTACGAGATCGTACAAATATTGAGCCACTAAATAATTCAATTCTTTGCTGTTCAAAGACAAAAGCCGTAGATGAACCGAACCTAAACTGATAACCAGCAGCAAGTGTCTCAATTCCACTCTTAGGCCGAACAGACAATTTGGTATCAAATGGCATAAAAGTGGCTTGATTGACTGCCGTCGATTTCCCGGATTTATCGGATAGAAAAACCCCATCTCCCATGCTTGCAACTAAGAGGTGAGAAACCTTACCCAGGACAGGACTTCCTCCAATCAAAAAAATCGAACATGCAATAAGGCAAAACTTCATCCTCATTGTTCAAAGATAATTTAACAGGCAGGTCAAACAATCAAAATTTCAAAACCTTCGCAGTACTAAATGATATTTAGATTACTACCTTTACTCCTCGCCGCAAATACGATGGTACATCCAAGTCTTCCCCCTCATACATATTCCTGCTTGGAAGATCATCAAATATGCCTCTTTGGTTCTCTTCTTCCATAAAGAAAAAGGTGTTTTGTTCTTTATTATCACCTTTTTTTCCTCTCTTCTTTCGAGTGGCTATGGAGGAAGTTTTTTCCGTCTTAGTACCAGTAATCTCTAATTTAGATCGATGGGACTGTTTAGGCTGCTTACCCAGTTCCAAGACTTGTTGAGCGACGGGAGCAACATCGGCAGTGGGAACCAAGGGATCTAACGAGGTAACTCCTAAAATGGTAATTTTGACTTCCTCCCCAAGGTTCTCATCCACATGGGCTCCAAAAACAACATCTTCTCCAGCCTTAAATGAATCCCTGATCTCTTTGGATACAGCTTGTAAACCAGACATGCTTAAAGAGGTTCCACCCTGTACAAAAATAAGCAAAACATCTGCAGCCTTTGATACATCTGGCATATGTAACATCGGACAAACTAATAAATCTCTTAATGCTTCGCGCAAACCTTCTGGTCCACTCCCCTTTCCATAGCCAAAAAGAGTCCGCCCACCTCGGCCAGAAAAAACTTTACGCAGGTAGGAAAAGTCAACATCGATCATTCCCTTTTTAAATACTATGTTGCAGATGGCAGCTATGCCTCTGCTGACATTTCGTCCTGCTTCAGCAAAGCATTCCAATGCGGTGGAGTCTTCACCTCCCATTTGTAAAAGTGAATCATTGGGTAAGGGGATAACTGCATTTGCATGCTTCCTTAGTTCAGACAAGCACTCCTCCGCCTGTGCATGTCGTGCCTTTTCCCAACTAAATGGCAAGGGAGTAAAAGCGAAGACCAAGGCCCCATGTTCGCGGGCTAATCTCGCAACAACTGGAGCTGCCCCTCCTCCTACTCCACCCCCCAAACCAGCAAGAAGGAAAATTAAATCAACTCCTTCCAACTCTTTCCGAATTTTGTCTTTTTCTTCTTCTGCCAATCTTTTACCTAGGTTGACATCTCCCCCTGTGCCCATTCCCCGAGTATGCCTCCTACCAAAAGTGAGTTTGTGAGAGGCGAGAGAATCAGCAACTGCCTTCATATCGACATCGATAATCAGATTATCTACGAAATCAAAATTATCGAAGCGTAAACCATCGACTAAAGATATACCAGCCCCACCAACTCCAATGACTTTTGCCCGGATTCCAAATGAATTATTATTTAAGCTGGTATCGTCAGTAGTTTCAAAAAATGTTTCTTGATTCGTATTCATATTGTATTGGCTGGAGTGTTTATATGTTACCTCACTGAATGGACCTTCAAATGGTTTTTAAATACCGATGAGCCCGCCTAGCTTTTTAATAAACCCAGAACTGGCTGGCTTGTGCTGCTCTCCTGGTAATCCGTGATCTTCCAAGCCGTAATGGAGGAGTCCAAGAACGGTGGAGTTTTCAGGTTGGGCAAGTTCATTACCCAATCCGGATGGGAAACTGGCTTTAGTCACCGGCACACCGAGAACCTTGGAGGCCAATTGCTCAATACCTGGCAATCGCGAAGCTCCACCCGTTAGCAAAACTCCAGCACCCAATTCCGAAGTATCAAGCAAGTCGCCTAATTCTTTACTGATAATTTCAAACAGTTCAACGATACGAACATGTATAATATCGGTCATCGTTTTACGTGGCACTTTACGGTCACCAATCGTTTTATTTCCAATTATCCATAGTTGTTGGTCTGCATCAGAAGGATCTGACTGTGACTTTCCATATTCTATTTTAAGTTCCTCTGCGTAAGGCTCTAATACTCTCAGCCCCATCGACAAATCCCCTGTAAGGTGATCGCCCCCCACCGGAATCACACCGGTGTATGCAACATTTCCATTACGATAAAGGGCAAGGTCCGTAACACCGGCACCCAAATCAATAACCAGAACACCCGCCCTTCTCAGGTCAGGTCCTGCAACCATAGTCGAAGACGCAATCGAGGACAAAATAAGATCAGCCACTTCCAATCCATAATTGTGGGCAAGATCGAGGTTCATTCTAATTGCCGATTCATCTCCTTCTATCGACCAATAAATAAGTTCTACTTTTTTGCCGATCATACCGACAGGGTCTTCCACGGAACGACCATCCAACTGAATGGGCATTCTAACGTGATGAACATAAGATCTCCCTGATGCAGGCTGTTTGCGCTTTGCTTCATTAGCAGCCGTTTGTAGGTCATCGACTGAGACCCGACCATCAGGCGACGCAACATTTGCACTTCCCCTTAAAAAAGAACCTTTTATATGTGCACCCGTTTGGGCTAGGTATACAGAGTCAACCGTTGTTCCAGACATTTTCTCCGCCTCTTCCAAAGCCGCGTGAACACTTGAAGCGACTTTTCTAAAATCTACAATCTCCCCCTTGCGCATACCTTCGTTTTTCCGAACAGATTTGCCCACAATATTAAGAGATTTCCCCTCGGTTACTTCTCCCACTAATGCTTTAGCACAAGAGGTTCCAATTTCCACGGCACCAATTATTTTACTCATGGTATATATAGGTTAAAATTAAATGCGTTCACCCCTAGATTTTGGCAAAAACAGAACGGCCATGGGATAGATCGATCGAATGAATAGAGGCAGCCTGGGAAAAATTTGGTTCATCCAGCAAATAGCGCAGCCTTTTTAATTGGTTCGCATAATTGGATGGGTTAAAGCGGATACTCTTTATTCTATTGGATTTTATCGTAATGCTTGCACCGGGATCGTTATCGTATGGACGATTATAGGAAACAACAGACCAGCCTCGATAAAGTTCAGGATAGTCTCTCCTTGCTAACTCCAAAAGCGGTGCCACAACTGGAATACCTTTGAGTTTTTTAAAACCTTTTCCATCAGGTGTTTTTTCGATAAGCGAAGCATGAATATGTAAGGAGGGAATTAACCTGAGCATTCCCTTGCTGTAACCCTCGCCTCGGTACAGGGAACCGTCTGAAGAGACGAGCCAATCGAGGTAGCCCTTTTTTCTGTCCCTCAACCTCAATACTAACATAGGAACCCGTTCTTTTATTTCGACAACTAAGGTAGATGGAAAACTTCTGCTGATTCGTGCAGATGAAATTTGCTCTTCTTTCAACAAATTTTGTTGAAGCTTTTCCAAGTCCACTTCAACCAATGAACTCCCCCTTAATGGACCCAACCAGTTAAGAAACCATTCGTGATTAAGAGGGCCAGAAGAGCGAAAAACTATTTGCTTTATTGGTAAAGAAGGACCGGTGTAATCTTTTTTACCAACTTCGGTCCTGGCGTCTTTATCAATTTGTAGATACAAGAACGAGAACAAGAAGATGATGATGGTTGCACCAAAGATCATACGAGCAGCAACGGCCAATCTTTTTCTAACCACAACTCGAGAACTTGACTTTCGTGAAAACCTGGGCTTCAGGTTCCTCCAAGTTGCAGGCATAACGAGATCATTCTTTTTGGCTTTGCTCATGGGATTAGGCTGCGTGGTTATTGACTGTGGAAGAGGAATTAAAAAACCTCTCGAGTCCAGGGCTTATTAATTTACGCGTTAATTGATCAAAATTATATCCTGACGAACTAGCACTTTTGGGAAGTAAACTCGTAGGAGTTAGACCTGGCAGGGTATTGATTTCTAGAAAATGGGCATTCCCGTCTTCGCAAATTATAAAATCGACCCTAGCAAAATCTCTACATCCGCAAGCCTCAAAGGAACGGGTGGCAAAACTTTTAATTTCATTTTCAACTTCTTGATCAAGGACAGCAGGAAAACGATATTCTGTGGCTCCCGATGTATATTTTCTTTCGTAATCATACACACCTCCCATGGGAATTACCTCAACCACACCAAGTGGATGATTTCCCAAAACCCCAATCGTTACTTCACGACCGTAAACTCGTTCCTCAACCATCCAATCTCCTGGGCTAAGTTCATCCAATTGTTTTTCCAATTCCCTCAAACCCGAAATCAAGAAAAGGGAAACACTGCTACCTTGAGCAACAGGTTTGATTACTAAATTTTCTCCAAGTTTATTTATTAACTCAACCGCATTGCATTGAGCAGGGTCATTAAATTGGAAACTTTTAGGAACGCGTACGCCCACATCAGAGACAGATTGTTTGGTCGCTATTTTATTAATACATAAACGGCTCGATTGCGTGGCACTTCCACAATACTCGATTCCAGCCGAATCCATGAGTGATTGTAACTGGCCGTCTTCACCAAATTCACCGTGAATAACCGGAAAGATCAAATCGGTTAATGGGTTCAGGTCGGATGGAAGAGCATTTTCATTAATGTCTACAAGCTTTGTTTTGCAACTCGTAGACAAGGATGCAGCCAGTGCTTTGCCAGATGCAAGAGATACATTTCGCTCGGGTCCGGTACCACCAGACAAGATAACAATATTAGGTTCTAAATTCATAGGATATATAATTTTACATCAGGATAAGTATTGGTTCCAAGACTCGCCCAGCAGGTTGACTTCGGGTTCTAAAATAACTCCCTGGCTCTCCTTCACTCTCTTTTTTACACGCTGGATTAATTCAATGACATGCTCAGAAGTCGCCCCCCCATGATTAACGATAAAGTTTCCATGAATTTCTGATACTCCGGCACCACCTACTTTCTCTCCCTTTAATCCTGCCTGATCAATGAGCCAGCCAGCTGGATGGTTTTCCGGATTACGAAAAACACAGCCAGAACTTGCCTGCTGAGGTTGGTTTTTTCTGCGTTTCTCCGATAATTGATCGATCATATTGCGAATCTCCAAATGCTGGGCTTTTCCCTTTGCCCGAAGTTTCGCACGCAAAGCAATGCCTTCATAGGCTTCCCGGCAGTACCTGTAACCAACTTCAAGCTCATCACCTGGAATCTGCCTTACTTGACCATCCGGCATCAGAAACTTTACCCACTCAACCATATCAAAAATTTCCCATCCCATCGCTCCTGCATTCATGCGAAGAGCACCACCCAGGGTCCCAGGGATACCTTCGAGGAATTCAAATCCCTTCAAATTTTTAAGGCAGGCAAATTTGCATATTTCCTTCAACTTTGCACCGGCACCAACAATAAGTGTATCTTCACTTCTTAAATCAATGGTTCGCCAATAATCTCCACGCAACCTAATCACCAATCCCCCAAATCCCTGATCTGGTACAATTAGATTGGAACCTCGACCGAGCATCGACCTGGGCAATTCAAAATATTCACATGCCTCCAAAAGGGTTGTTAAATCCTCTGTATTAGCAGGTTCACAATACCACTTTGCACCTCCACCAACACCCATGGTTGTCATCGCCCCCAAGGGAGCATTTTCAACTAGTTTGCTTTGCTCAGAGATCCGCCCTTTTAAAAAATAACCAAACGCGTCCTGCTTGACTTCACCAGCGGTTTGCCAGGCAGAAAAAGCATGAGCCCACTTCCATAAATCTCCGGCACCAACAAAAAGTACTTGGTCCTTCGCCAATTCTGATGATTGTCCAAGGGCAAGCCTAAGATCTCGAAAATGGGTGTATACTTTTGCCGTTTCTCGAAGCCTGGGTGGAAGGTATCCACTTAAGGACTCAACAGTTCCTGAATGATCATAGGGCTCAAAGGCTGCATAGGTTTGTAACAAATGTAGTTCATCAGCATGTGAAAGCTCATCTGCAAAAGATGGAGCCAATGCTTTGGTACGGGAATATCGATGAGGTTGAAAAACCACTTTTAATTTATGATCGGGGAAAAGTTGGCTCCTCATCCTTAGTAAACTGGCAATTTCTGTAGGGTGATGAGCGTAGTCCTCAATGACTACCCGCTGACTGGATTCAAAGAGTGTGCTTTGACGCCTCTCCAAACCCGGAAATTTTGAGAATTGCAGGCTGCTAATATCCACCCCTAGGGCTTTGGCTGTCTCCCGAACTGCTCGTTCATTAGCATCAAGAAAATTTGCGGCTTCTTCCGCATGCTTAAAAGGATACAGCTGTTTACCCTTTAATTCACTGATCATTTCATCCAAGGGATTTGTATCTGCAAAAACAACCGTGTTTTTAGTCCTTTGAAGTAAACTTTTTAGGGTTTCAGCAAAGGAACTTTTTTCTTTGTAAAGGTCTACATGATCCCAGTCACAATTTAAAGCAACTGTCATCCAGGGCTTGAACCCATCAATCGAACCATCACTTTCATCCACTTCCATAACCACCCATTTTGAGTTTGAATAAAACCCGGATGGCAGATGAAAATCTTTAAACTGTGCACCGACAAGGTAGGAGGTTTCAAAACCACAATTTTTCAGTGCCCAGACTAACCTGCCCGTAACACTGGACTTCCCATGGCTTCCAACCACCGCAATGATACGTTTTCTAGCAAATAATTCGGCAAGGAAATCGCCCCTTCGATAAAGAGGAATGCCCATCTTTTGGAACTTAGTAAGTCGGGAATCATCTTTTGAGACTGCAGACGAATGAACAATACAATCGGGAAGCTTGATAGGGTTTAACTCATCAATAATCTTAACCCCAAAACTTAATAGGTGTGAACGAATCGGCTCGGAGAAACGATCATCAAAAGCTTCCACTCGAACGCCTGCCCCCCGAAGATAAAGGGCTAATGGGGCCATGCCCATTCCACCAGCCCCGAGCAAAAGTACTTTTTTAGGTCTTCTCATAAACTTAGTTCCATGAGTTCAATCCCCGGTTCGGATCTCTTATTTATCTGCAGACTCTTTAATACATCCTTGGCTAACCTTTGAGAGACATCATCCTGATCAATCGAATATAAATTTCGCCGTAAAACCGCACGGAATTCTTCGTTGAACATGACTTCACGAACTTCCGAAAGTAGCTTACTATTCATACCTTCTTCCAAGCATACAACTCCGCCTCCTTTGGCTTCTAAAAAATTGGCATTGGCTTGCTGATGGTTATCCGCGGCATAGGGATAAGGGATGAGAATAGAAGGCACTCGACAACGCACAATTTCAGCAATCGAACCGGCACCGGCACGGGAAATAACAAGGTTCGCAGAAGACATTAAAATGTGAATCTGATCACTAAAAGCAACGAACCGACTGGTTACTATCTCCCCCCCTACACCTTCCAATTGAACGACACCGGAACTCTGTTCATTCATTCCAGTAAGGCAATAAACCGAAACCCCATCCTTGGCTAATTCTTCTAAATTGTTTTTCACCCAATTATTTAGGGAAACCGCCCCTTGGCTTCCTCCAAGAACAACCAATAATTTATCCGACATCGAAATCCCAAGACACTTCCTCGCTCTCTCCATGGGAATCCTTCTAAAATCTGATCTTAGCGGGTATCCAATATTAGAAATTTTTTCGGTCGCAACCCCGGGCAAAGTTATTCCACTTGGCAAATAGACTCGATTGGCACGATTAGCCAAAAAGCGAACCGCCTTACCCACAACCCGGTTGGCCTCGTGAATATGAAAGGGAATTCCATTCGTACGCGCTGCTAATGCAGGTCCAAAGGATGAAAACCCGCCAAAGCCAATAAGTACATCGGCGTCCACTTTACGAAAGAATCTTCGGGAACGAATAAAGGAAAGTAAAAAACCTTTAAGGAATTTAAACAGGCCCAAAGGTGTACGAATAAAAGGTGCACCTGGCATAGAAATGAAGGTAAGTTCTGGATATTTAGAAGCAAGGCGCGAGTCCACCTGTTTTTGGCTGATAAATAGCCAGGTCGGGCAGCCCAGCTCTTCTAAGCTTTGGGCGAGTGCAATACCAGGGGTAAGATGCCCTCCTGTTCCTCCACAAGCTATAACTATGTTCTTCATAATTCCCTTGCTTGAATAGGTGAAGGATTATCCTTTTTTCTCAGCACATTGATGACCAGTCCAACAAATACAAAAGTTACCACAAGGTTGGATCCCCCATAACTTATAAAGGGAAGGGACATCCCCTTGGTTGGAAGACAACCCGTGACCACGCCCATATTTATGATTGCTTGCAAAACCACGAAAAGCAGCGCTCCCATGGCCAAAAGGTATTCATGCATCCTCGAAACTTGCCTTAATTTCAAACCCACGCTGAAAAATAATAATAAAAAAGTAAGAAGGATCGATATAGTGGTGAGCAAACCAAGCTCTTCTCCAATAACTGGAAATATAAAATCAGTATGGGCCTCGGGCAAAAAATACATTTGTTGACGACCCATACCCAAGCCCACTCCTTCAATACCTCCTACGCCAAAAGCGAGCATACCTTGCCATAATTGATAGGCACTGTCATTGGCGTTAGCTTCAACATCAAGGAAAGAAGTAACTCGCCTTATACGAACAGGGTCAAAATATACTAAAATAGAAAATGCAGCCACCGCAAAGCCAGCAACCGGTAAAAGCCATCTTAGGCCAACCCCAGCTTGAAAAAGTAATGTCGCACCCACAGCTCCGCACAAAAAACAAGTACCAAAATCGGGCTGTAAAAGAATGAGCAAACAAACTGATCCAATAATGAGAGATGGAATGAAAAACCCGTGAACAAAACTGCCAATCTCTCGTTGCTTATCGGCAAAATATTTTGCCAACAATAAAACCAGTCCAATCTTTGCAAATTCAGATGGCTGTACCCGTAATGATCCAAGACCTATCCATCTTTGAGCCCCGTTTACTTTAACCCCAATTCCCGGAACGAGAGTGAGTACCAAGCCCACCAAACAGAGGGCAAAGATAATGTAGGTACGGTTGCGCAACCAATCCAGGTCGACAAACGAAATATAGCCGCCAACTGCGAGAGATATGAGAACCCAAACAACCTGTTTAACCAATAAATCTTGAGCTCCACGTACTGCCCCAGCACTAAAAAGCATAACCAGTCCAATCATCGTTAGCCCGATCGATGCAACGACAATATATGCCGTTACCCAGTTGGTAGTCCTATTAAACGCTCTTACATCTGCCAATCGAACCTCCCATTTCCACCACACACATTAGAAACCTATGACACCATCAAGGAGCATCGATAATTGGTCGATCCTCGTTGGATGAGTCGTTAAAGAAGTCTTGCAAGCTTGCCCCCTCATCACTTGGAACTACCTTCGCTTCATTGCTAAAATCTACAGTGGGAGGATTCGGCTGTGAATTAACCGAAGCCTGTGAAACGATTAGCGGCTGTCCAGCACGAATCAAGCTTGGATTGGTGAGCCCATTCCATTCCATAATTTGTCCGACTGATACTCCGTAAATCGAGGCAATACGAGAAAGGTTATCTCCCTTTTTAACAATATGTGTACTCGCTCCAAGCGGGACCACTCTGGGAGCAGAAACTTCTGTAGTTTCGGTAGGAGCATATGAAGATCCTTCTGGTATTAATAACTTCTGTCCAGGACGGATAATGGAAGACATGGACATATTGTTCGCCTTGAGTAATTCCGACAAACGAAGCCCATGTTTACGGGCAATTCGAGAAAGCGTGTCCCCTTTTTCTACAGAGTAAGAATTTCCCGTTAATCCAGAATCAAGATTACTCGCTTCTGGTGAAGCTTTGGGCAAAGACAATCCAGGAGTATCTGCGCCGGGAATCATAATTTCCTGACCGATCGATAAGCGGCCGCTTTGATTAAGATTGGGATTAGCATCCAGTAATTTTGACAAAGCCACGCCATTTTTTCTGGCAATTCCCCAGAGGGTATCTCCCCGCTCAACTTTATAAATTGCAAGATCCGAAGGGCGCAAATCAATGGGGACAGGCTTTTGTTCACGAGGAACGATAATCGATTGAGTTGAGGATACACCTGGCTCTTGGGGCACAATTAATTCTCCAGGAGCGGGACGTTGAGGTGCCGCAAATTCATTGGCAGAAGAAGTGCCTTTAACTTCTGTTGGCTCCTGAATACTGGAATCCTCGATTCCTTGATTAAAGGTTTGCTCAGAGGCATCCTCGGCCGCGGGAGGAACATCCGCACCGAGGTCTTGTGCCTTTCCACCTGTTGTCTGGCAACTTGGTTGGAACATAACCAGAAGAATAACTCCGACGTGAAGCGAGAGTACGATACCGAATACTTTTGATAGTTTCATTTTTCTTAATAGCTGATTTGCAAATGGGTTACAGGTAATTTCGTATC
>Ga0209715_1000782_pt1 | contig 27009 bp, 21 predicted proteins | sample COGITO_mtgs_1205_2_FD_184809 | JGI IMG/M metagenome (GOLD analysis project Ga0209715, IMG submission 184809) | Pelagic marine microbial communities from North Sea - COGITO_mtgs_120503 (SPAdes) (version 2) | ecosystem: Environmental > Aquatic > Marine > Epipelagic ... | reverse complement strand
TAACGTCACTGTTGGAGCACTTTCTGCATCTATAATTTCAACCGTTACTGATTGATCTCCACTTTCTTTGGCACCCCCCCCAGATACAGTTGATATTGAGACAATGGCTGTTTCATCACCTTCATAAAGATCATCAGAAAGAGAAGTTCCAGAAGCTGTTCCTGTTGTAGAGCCCGCTAAGATTATGATTTCAGTTAGAAGATCAGTATCATAATCAATGCCAGCTGTTGCTGTACCATTAAAATCAAACCCTACAGTCACATCCTCATATGTCGCATTTGATAAGGTAGCCGTGAGGACACCTGTTCCACCATCTTCTGCAACTGTTGTAACATCTGAAGTTAGTGTCACGGTTGGTGCACTTTCATTATCTATTATTGTTATTATTTCAGATTGTGCACCATTTTCTTCAGCCCCACCACCTGATATATTATAGATTGTGATTATGACAGTTTCATTACCTTCATAAATATCATCATCGATAGAAGCTCCAGAAGCAGTCCCCTGCGTGGCGCCAGCTGGAATAGTAATCACAGTTTGATAAGTATAGTCTGTATCATAAAGTGCAGTGCCTGAAGCATCCAAAACAACAGTAACATCTTCATATGTTGCAACTGACAATGTAGCAGTAATTATTGCTGTTTCACCACTTTCTGCCAGACTAGAAACATTGGAACTTAACGTCACTGTTGGAGCACTTTCTGCATCTATAATTTCAACCGTTACTGATTGATCTCCACTTTCTTTGGCACCCCCCCCAGATACAGTTGATATTGAGACAATGGCTGTTTCATCACCTTCATAAAGATCATCAGAAAGAGAAGTTCCAGAAGCTGTTCCTGTTGTAGAGCCCGCTAAGATTATGATTTCAGTTAGAAGATCAGTATCATAATCAATGCCAGCTGTTGCTGTACCATTAAAATCAAACCCTACAGTCACATCCTCATATGTCGCATTTGATAAGGTAGCCGTGAGGACACCTGTTCCACCATCTTCTGCAACTGTTGTAACATCTGAAGTTAGTGTCACGGTTGGAGCGCTTTCATTATCTACGATTGTGAGGGTCACTAATTGATCCCCACTTTCAAGCGCATTGCCACCGTCAACATTCGTGATGCTGATAATCGCAGTTTCATCACTGGCCGCATCGTAAAGCGCATCATCTTTCAGAGCGAAGAACGTAGTGGCTGTTGTTTCTCCAGCTGCAATCGTAACTGTGGATGGAAGCGCAGTATAATCTGTACCTGATGTGGCTGTACCAGCAGCACCAAGCGTTACAACGATATCTTCTGTTGCAATCATAGATGCTGCAACTGTTAGTGTTAGAGAAGAAGTACTATCTTCTTTTATAGAAATATCCGAAGCTGATAAGGTAATATTTGGAACATCATCGTCAATTAAACTTAGCGTTAGACCCGATGGTGACCCCAGTGTCGCATCAGCGCCAGATAAAGTTCCCAGAGACACAATTAAAGTTTCCACCCCTTCCGAAACCAAATCATCTATAGGAGTTATTTGGCCCGTACCAGACACTAAGCCCGCTGGAATTGTTATATCACTAATAATTTCATAATCCGTGCCGTCAGTAGCCGTTCCAGATGTATTTAATGAAACAATGACATCTTCATCTGCTATATTAGCAAGGGTTACAGTTACAGTTATAGCGGATCCATCTTCTTTAACACTTGTATCAGAAGAACTTAAACTAACTGTTGGGGCGCTTTCATCATCAGCTAGAGATATACTCGCTATTATCTCAGAACTCGCAGCAGACGCAGACCCACCACTTACAGAACCAATAGTCACTTTGGCCGTTTCAGTCCCCTCGTATACGTTATCATCAATGCTTGTAAAAGTCGCAGTTCCTGTTGTAGAACCCGCAGACACTATAATATCAGAAATGTTAGAATAATCCGTACCTTCAATGGCAGTACCAGAGGTATCTAAAGTCACAGTCACATCAGCTGTAGTCGCTACAGATAAGCTTGCAGTCATGGTTAAAGCGCTGTCACCCTCAGTCACACTACTCGTACTCGGTGATAACGTCACTGTTGGAGCACTTTCTGCATCTATAATTTCAACCGTTACTGATTGATCTCCACTTTCTTTGGCACCCCCCCCAGATACAGTTGATATTGAGACAATGGCTGTTTCATCACCTTCATAAAGATCATCAGAAAGAGGTATAAAAGAGATAAATCCAGTAGTTTCTCCGGCAGCAATTTTTATGTTTGAAAAAGAGTAATCTAAGCTAGGTGTGGCTGAACCAATTCCATCAAGAATTATTGTTGTTTCTTCATAAGTAGATCCGGATAAAGTTGCGGTCAAAGTAATGGCAGTACTACCTTCAGTAACAGAGCTACTTGACCCACTTATCTGGACTAAAGGTTCAACCTCTGATTCTGTGATATTAACAATTTCAGACGCACCATTAGTCGGTATTATCACTGTGTCTCCAACAGCACCGCTACCCGATATGGAAGTAATAGCAAAATTTACATTTGCTGTTCCATCATAAGAATTATTATCAGTAGGTGTGAAAGTAGCTGTTCCTGAAAGAGAACCTGCCGGTATAATAATGTTAATAAAAGTTGGAATATTTGGTGTATATGACCTCGAGCGCGAATTCACTATTGTAGATATGGTAACTGCTAAATCTGCAGAAGACACCTGATCAATTGAAGCAGTAAATATTATGCTACTTCCGCTTTCCTCAGCTATCGTGTTGCCACTAGTCTCAAGCAAAACGGTTGGTATAGCTTCATCTTCTGTGATTGTAAGCGTTACTATACTGGATGAAGAAAAGTTTGCATTGTTAATTGATGATATTTTAATAGCACTTGTTTCATTTCCTTCATAAACACCGTCATCAATGGATGAAAATGTAAATGATACAGAAGTTTCCCCAGCTGGTATTAATACAGATGAAAGTCCTGAGAAATCAATACCTTCAGTTGCTGTGCCATCAAAATCTAAGCCTACAATTATATCATTAACTGCCAAATCTGATAAAGAAATTGTGATTTCAGACGTTCCTCCATTTTCTTCGAGCATCAGTGTACTTGCTGAAATTGATACAGTTCTTTTATTTTTTTTGTCTTTTTCATCAACGACCGCTGCCACTAACGCTGCAATAGGTAGGGCACCCAATGATAACCCTTTGCTTAATCCTTTTGATAAATTAGAATTAAGTACCCCAATAGCAGACATGTAAACTTTATTTTGCAATTCAGTTAAAGATTCAGGATTTTCAAGTAGTTCTAGATGTCTGCTTGATAGTATTAAATCTTCCGAAGGAATGGGAAGTTTTTCAAATAATTCATTTTTTGATATGGCGAGAAAACCTGTAGACTTAGCTTTAAAGGTTTGCGTTGCTTTTTTTATCTGATCATTATTAAAATCTTGCTTTAAAATTTCAGATAGTGTTGTGATAAATGTCTCACTATCTTTGAAAGAAATTGAAGTGTGATCCAACCGTTCTTGGGAGAACGTAGATATTGTTGAAAAGAAAAAAAATATTAAAGTTAAAATATATAATCTCATTTTTAGACCACCCTTCATTTTTTAATATATATCATATGATATTTTAATTACAATATATATCAAAAAGATATAGGGTATTTTAAGCTAATATCTATTTTTAAAAAACTCCAATTGTGATTGGCTTCAAGGAAAGCAAGATAGAAAAAGATATTTCAAAAGATCAAATTTCCAAAATGAACCAGAAAACAAGACTTTTTAGATCCTGATTAATTCTTATTACTGAAAATGGGTTATGCTTTAGTGAATATTTTTTCAGCTCACATCAGTTTTTTTAATCCAATCCTCGCAGTCCCTGTAGAACAAATAATCTTGGATATACCACTTTTCTAAATTCAAAATCCCTTTTTCTGACAAAGGCGGTATTTTTTTATAGTCATTAGAATGCATGAGATCACTTTTTTTTGTTAGCAGTGTTTTTATATCAATATTTAGATTTAATGAGTCTAGTAGTCTTTGCATATCTTGATTAAAGAATTCTTGTCTTATTATTGATAGCGGGGGTTGCTTTTTAAAATAAGCGCATCTGTAAAACCAATCAACTTGGTGTGCACCAGTATGACCTATTGACTTTATGGCGGCTCGCGCATCATTCCCAATTTGATTTGTAGAAAATAAATTTTCAGCAATGTCGTTGGCATGTTCAAACTGCTCAAATGCAATTTTTTCATGTATATTCCAATCAATATTTAGCCTCGGTTGTCCTTTTCTTTTTCTTGAATAAAAGCCAGATAGAAATCGAGTTGCTGGGTTTCTAATGGAGAAAAAATATTGACTATTCCTTGATAGATCCGCAAGTTTTGTTTTATGATGGTATTTTTTTATCTTGATGTTATATTTTTTTAGTTGCTTTGTAACATGTGTAATTTGGGTGCCAGCATTTTTTCCAATGTGCAGAAATGCAATAGTGTTCGCTTTATTATTGAGGGTTGTGTTTCTTTTTAATGCATAACTTAATTTAAGGAGTCTATTTTGCATTTTTTCTTTCATCCTCTAATATTATTAATCTTTCAAAAATCATTTTCAGCAATTTTAAGCATTGAAATGCATTTTTTGCAATAAATAATAAGTGCTTCAAAAGTTGATGAAATCAGGCTATAGGTGTATTATTTTCAATATATAATTTATGTATGTAGTTTCCTATAAATTCAATTTAATTTACATATGGCTTTATGAAAATAAAATCTGCAAGAATTGGTATTGTTTCAGTTTGCTATAATAGTAATAGCGTCTTACCTAATATGTTGGCGTCAATACCCAAAGATGTGCCTGTAGTGCTTGTGAATAACAGGTATGATAGTGAAAATAATGTTCTTGTTGAAATGGCCAAATCTCATAATGCAACTTTGATTTCTAACAAAACAAACAAAGGGTTCGGCACAGCTTGCAATCAAGGAGCTGAAATTTTGAATAAAGAGTTTCTTCTATTTCTTAATCCAGATGCGGTGTTGGACCCAGACGCACTTGATGCATTATTGAAAGCTGCTGATACTTTTCCCAGTGCAGTTGCGTTCAATCCACGTATTATTTTACCATCTGGTACTCCATTTTTTAAACGACGAAGCCATCTCCTTCCACGTTCGAAAAAGATGGCTAGAGGTTGGCCCAAAAATGATTGTGAAGTTTCGATACTATCTGGAGCTGCAATGTTTGTTAGGCGAACTATATTTATGAAAGCGGGAGGATTTGATCCAGCTATTTTTCTTTTCTATGAAGATGACGATCTAGCGCTTAGACTACATAATCAATATGGTAAGCTTTTTTTTATTCGCGATTCTCTGGTTATGCACATGTCGGGAAAATCTTCTGGGCCTTCTATTGAAACGGTTGTTCTAAAAGCTTGGCATATGGGGAGGTCACGTGTTTATGCAACACGAAAACATGGTCGCCCCATGCCCTATACTCACGCAATGATTTCGGCCCTTAGTAAAATGTTTCTCATAAGCACATTATTTTCTAAGAGGAATCGTGCTAAACAATTTGCTTATCTACGTGGTGTCATAAGCGCTTGGCGGCTTTAGAAGTGACATACTCAAATCAATGATAATAAATCTTTTAAGATAGAATTTATTATGCACTTTTTAATACTGATACCATAAGTTCTATCAGCCGCAATTACAGGTTTCACAAAAATAAAATATTAAATTATTTATCTTTAAACTTTTTTGAAGGATTTATTATACCACCTAAAGACTTGGTGGTTAGGTTTTTGTTTGCTTCAAACCCTTTGCAATAGAAGCTATAGCACTGACATTCTAGCTATTTTTTGGACTTGCAATAAGCGCGTTTTGTAAGTTACCAAAATTATAGTCTAAATTTGCCTGAACTTTCAATCTTTCATGGATAACAACAGCTTCTGGATTGGCTTTTAACGCATTGGCAATTACAGCGTATCCCTTAGCGACAACCTCATATTCAAGAGATAGCAATGAATCTCATCTACACATTAGCATTGTTATGTAGATTTTAAATAATCTATAACTTTATCAACATTTATTTAGATTAAGAACAAAGGAATTTAATTATGATTTGGATATTTAGGGCGATTATGGTGGTCTTAGCCTACTTTTTCCCAAGATTTAGATTTGGTTATGGCCTTTTCTTAATTGTTTTGATGCAGCTTATTGCTATCTTTTGTTTATTTGCAGCTTGGGCAGATCATACTTTGGGTCAGCCCTGGTGGATTGTCAGGAATGAAATCATACTTGCAATATTTAGTTCTTTAATTGGTTGGGTTTTGGGGATAGCTCTTATGAAACAAGCCAAAAAACACGAAGCTATGATTAAAAAAAACTTAGATGAGTACAAAAGTAAACAGAAAGGCTGAACTACTCTGAAACCTTTAGCATACGTTAAGTTTAGAATAGTTTGTGATTTTATATATTTCAATAAATATCCTTGGCAATAAATTGATATTATGATGGATAGAGATTAACAGAAATCTAACTGATCGATGGTTTATAATGGCACCTCAGCAGCTCACAAACGATGTTTGAACATGTGCTTTTAATTGAAGTGCCTCAATATAATTCTTCGATATTAAGATACAAAATAGGCGGTCCACACAAAATAGGACCATCGCATGGTATAACTGGTCTGGGTACAATAGGTAGATCAGGGACTTCAGGTAGATCAGGGACTTCATCTGATTCTGAATTTTTATCATTTTCAATTGTATTAGCTATTAAAGTTATTATTTCGAGAATTTCTTGAGAAGCTGGCTCATGGCCAGTACATTTAGAATATGTGTATAGCCAACTACCATGGGTGCCTTCAACTTTATTTTCACAATTAAAAGCCTGAGTTGAAGTACTTAAGCTAAAAAAAATTGCAACAATTAAATACTTCTTCATTTTAATTACATACCTGTGCATTATTCGATTTAAATCATTTTGATATTTCCTGCTAAAAAAATCAAGACAAAATTTTTAATTAAATAGCTCAGATACCTATGGGGGTACGGAATTTTTTTCTTGACCTAAGTCCAATGGGAATAGGTTTGATTTTTCTTCATGCTTTTTCTGTCTTTAAAATGAGTAAACTTTCCACCAAACACGTATCTGCTTATCCCATTCTACTAGAAGCTCAACTGCATTAACTAAAAATGCTTATTGGAACACTTTTTAACACCTAACGGCTTCAGAAGACCTTTTCATTTCTGATAAAAAAATTAAAACATAAGCATTACTTGGGGGGTTGGCCATTATGTTATAAAGAGAAGATGTAAAGGTTAATTTAAATTCACCACCAGGACCATAAGCTTGCACAGTCGAACGAGCAAATGCTGTGCATCAGCTCAGCTCTTTTAAAGAGCAGTATCTGCTCACTATGTAGATGGGTTAACGTTTTTTCTACTCTTTCAGCAAATTTGAATACTAGCATTATTTGGCTATAAATTAAACAACAATATATCAGTTGATACAAAAAAACTCTAATTATTCTCAAGGATAATTGTGGGATCTATGATAAGTGAGTTTTTAAGTTAGCAAGGCGTAGTCAATCTCGAGACATAATTAGTAAAATAGGAGTGCCTCTAAAACGTCCAGAGGCCCAATGCAATCATAGAGGAAAAACCCCTTATGAATTATTTAAAGAAAGATATGACTACAAATAGGACTCATCACAAGAAACCACACCTTTACCTTCTGACCAAACTTTAAACATAAGGAAATATCTATTAACTTAGTGAGTAGTTGAATATACACTTTACATCACTTGAAGTTGAGGATTATTCATAATACGATAATTATATTTTTACTACCTAAACATTAGGTAAAAACAACATATCAAAGACGCAAATATTCTAGGGGTAATAATTGGATATTGAGATCAGTGAACTTCCTAAAAATCCATATAGTTTTGGTTTAATCGCACGATTTTTATCAATACATAAACCATTTAGTGAATTTGAATTCGGCTCAATAAGCAAATCTATCTTATTTCAAATTCAAAATGACAGTCATGTCGTTGCGATTAAAAATGATCAAGTCGTTGGTTACTTGGGCTGGCTGCGCACTACAGAAGAAATTGCTCGCGCTTGGCAAGCTGAACTTAAGCCCCTGTCACCTGCAGAGAACCCAACAGCCTTAGCTGTAACAATCCTGGCGGTTAATGATTCAAGTTTTATTATGCCAATAATCCGTTATGCAAAGAAGCGCGAGCCTGGGCTTACCGTATTCTGGAAGCGATATTATCAAGATGGACGCAAACCCAAAAGAAAGATTGTAGAAGTAGAATAATGGTTAGAAAAATTGAAAGAATTGAAACAATAGGCATTCTGCTTGGAGATAATCTAGTTGATGTTTCTGTGCGTATTTGGGAACCTAAAGACTCAAAATCAGCTCTCATTTGCATTCATGGATTTGGCGGAACAAGCGAAGACTTTGCACCTTTGGCTGAAACATTGGTTAAAGTTGGTGTCACGGTAATCGCTCCTGATATGTTCGGTCGTGGACAAAGTAGTTTCTTCGGCATACCAAATGCGTATAATTTGCGCATTCAACTCACAGCGATCGCAGTTACAAAGCGCTACCAAAAAGAAAAAAACTGTCACTTAGGAACATCTTGGGGCGGCTTTATGATGCTTAGTCATTTAGTAACCCAAAATTGGATTACATCTGGATTGATATTAAATGACTGTCCGATAGATGCCAATATGATACCAAAAGATCATTATCAGAAATTAAAAATCGAAAGCACGCGTATTTTTCCTTCATGGAGTGAAGCAGAAGAGTATGTTCTAACGTCACGTCAAAGGCATTTTCTAACAGGTAGTTTGAAAGATCGCTTTGTCGCCAGCAGACTTCGAAAAGTGGACGATGGCTGGCGGATGAATTACGACCCTGCCCTTTCAGAAACTCTATCAATGAAACAATTCTCTATTGAAAAACTACTAAGTGATGCACCTAAACCGGTGTTGATGAATTTTGGTAAAGACAGTCCTTATGCAAATGATCCGCGTAATATCAAAATAGCAAAGGCGAACTCAAATGTGACCGTCTTAAAAAGTATGTTAGATACTCACCCACCATCATTAATGAAGCCTGATCAGATTCTTACAATTTCTGGCTATTTAGGACAGTGCTTAAATTGAGCAGTATACCTAGTTAGACAAAATTTAACTCATGCTTATGTTTTTTTGCTCCGAAATGTCGATTTCTAACGAATGTGTATAGTTCTTTAAATGCAGTCTAAGTATCAGCATTACATTCTGCAGGATATCAAATAAATTTTTATGCATTATAATGAATTGTCGAAAATATTATAATGTAAACTGTTAAAGGTTTCTCCGAGCAGGAGGATAGATTTAATTCCAAAAGGTATAAATATACAAAAGTAAAATCAAGAGATTGAATTGTATAAATAGCGGTATTTTGGCTTAAGTCTAATTACGAATTCAGTGCCCTTTTCATTCAAATCAAACCATAAGCTTTATCAACTTTGAACGAAATACAAAAGTTGCTATAGGTAAGTCATTTTCCAAAAAAAACCACACTTTGCACGCAGCGTGCAATAAAATTCAAAATGCAAACTAGGTAATGCTAGTTTTTGCTGAACCGCATGGATGCAGCCATGTAATATAGTATTTAAAATTATATGGTTTCCGCACGCTAGCTTGCTTATAAATTTATGCGTTTTTTAATTTTTAAGTCGTTTGTAAATAAAGGGCGAAACGCCAAGGAATATCGAAATCCTGTTTCAGGTCCCGTATTTTTAAATATAAAATTACGTAACAAAATGCGTAAAGCCACATTAATTTCCATCTCCGCAATACGACGCCCACCACATGCCCTTGGGCCTGACAAGAACGGCTTAAAAGCGCTACAATCATTTTTGAATTCTGGTCGAGCCGCATGGAATTCATGCGGCTCTGACCAATATTTAGGGTCACGATGCATACCAATTAGAGATAGCAATACGCTATCTCCAGCCACAAGCTGTACACCAGAAAATTCCACAGGACGGGTCAATTTGCGAACGACAAAAGGAATGGGCGGAAAAAATCGCATAGTTTCATTTTTAAATCCATCAATTCGCGTTTGGTCATCATTTTCTAAATCTGTCAAAAGAGCCGTCTGCATATCACTATTTCGACTTAGGGAGTCTATCATCCACATTAAACTGGCAGTAGTTGTTTCAATCCCAGCAAACATATTTGTAAGAAAATCAGTCATGACTGTTTCAAAATCAAATTTGTCACCTGTATTTGCAAATTTCTTAACTGTACTTAAAATATCAGGGTTAGATTTGAAATCATCCCAAATGCTCAATTTCAAAGTTGATAACTCACTTTCAGTATTTTTGATATAATCAACTGACAATCTGCCTTTAACCCAGGACTGATACTGTAATGTTTCAGCCATTTTGCGCAGGTTTTTAAAGTGTTTCAAATATAGTGACACATTTTCTTTAATCCCAAAAACTGAAAAAAAACACCGCAAAGCAGATCTTGTGATTGCTTGTTCCATCGTATTGTAATTCAAAATATCAATATTTAATAGCTCTTGCGCATATACTTCTCCATAAGAGTTTAATTTGATAGGGCGCCCTGCTTTGGCGTATTCTCTTTGTGTTTTCGCGCGCAACTTTACCCATTCAGACCCATTCATATTAAAACGGCTTTGACCAACGGCAGCAACCAAAGCGAAATCTTTTTCGAAGCTTTTAGGATCATTTAATACCAAATTAATATCGTCAGCATGTTCTAGAACAAACAATTTTCCAATATACTTAGGCCTGTCTTGAATAGGGATAAGCAATCGTTGGAAAAGCTCCACTATCAGCTCATCAAGAAAGCTGGTAGGCAATTTTTGCGTCTGTATGTTAGAAGTCTCAGCCATCGGTATCCTTAAAAAAGTCTTGTATTGCGCCACTGCATTCGTTTGGATGTGTTAAATGTACCCAATGCCCTGCCTTAGCGATGGAGTGATATCGACAATTAACATTTTCATCATCAATAAGAGGGATTAATAGTTTCTTCGGAAGGTACGGATCGTCTTCACCGTGGATAAATAACATTGGAAAAGCCATTTTTTTACTTGATAAGGGCGGTATGCCTTGCCACATGCTATTATACATGGATAAGATTGCGAATGGATTTGTTAAACGCTTATTATTGGATAAGTACGTTTTTATTTTAGGATCAGTTTTTTCCAAATGAGCGAACTGCTCTAAACTAGGCAATGGCAGCTGTGGGTCATGATTTGCCAACGTTCTCATATAATCAAAGTAACCACCCGCCTTCAAAACTAACAAATTATCTTGATAAACATCTAAAGGTGGTGTCGCGATCATCGTTAGTGATTTTACAAATTGTGGATATTTGTGCCCGAGGTAGTAGCCAACAACGGCACCTAAGTCATGCCCCACTACATGAACATAATCATTTTTGATTTCTTCTGCAATTGCAGCAACAACCATATCTAATGATAACTTACCCACTAAAGGATCTAGCCATGGCATATCATATAGATCACATAAGTAATCAAGCGGTTTAGCTATATGTGTGAAATCAGATGATTGACCAGGGTAGCCATGTAAAAAGATGACCCTAGAATGTTCGTTATAAACTTCGTATCCAGACTGCGCTGGCATTAGAATCGAATAGCTACCCCAACATAACCAGTATTTCCAGAGATAGAGTCTCCAGAGATAATGTCTCCAAATAAACTATCCGTATCCTCGAAACTGTATTTATCATGCCTTACACCAATACGAAAAGTCGTGTTGTTTCCAGCTTCTACTTCCAGACCAATGTTGGCTGAAGTGTGATTTACTTTATCTGAAGTTGTCATTGCCTGTGAAAGTTCAAAACGGTCAATACTATCTTGTTCTGATTCTTCGTAAAAACTTAAGCCTTTACGCATATCATGCTGACCATGTGTAATTGAGGTACTAGCACCAGCAAAAATACTTAACGGAGAATTTTCGCCCAATTGCAATTTGCCATCTATGCCAAGCCGACCACCAAAACCAAGATATTTAGAGCTAACATCACTAGTAAATGGATAACCATCAGGCGGGCCAAAAAAAGCACTTAGACCTTTTTGCTCTTCTAGTTGTAGAGCTGTTAAACCAGCACTTAATCTAAGATCCACATAATTTCTCTGAAAGTTTTTTCCAATATCAAAATCAATACTTTTACTTGAGAAACCCGTATTAACATTCCCTCCTTCACTATTATCAAAGTTATTAACGCTCCCTAAATCTTGTGATGTCGCACTCACAGACCAATCCCATCCATTATTAACACTACGTAAGATTTCTACGGATCCATATAATCCTTGCGAATACTCATTATCTTCAAGATCACCAATTTTTGCTTGAGTGAATTTTGATTCAGACATCCCGCCTTCGGTACGTATAACTGTATAATCTTCACTATTTTGCGTTTGCGCCTGAACTGTTGCCAAGGGAGTAGCAACTGCCGCTCCAAAAGCAATACCTGCACGTAGTTTATGGTTTCTTATTGTCATATCAAACTCTCAGATAAAAATATTGTTCAATCATACGAATTAAATCAGTCAAAGTAAAGCGCCAATCATTGCCTGTTAACATGTTAGAGTTGTTTCCTAGAAGCTAAGAGTAATTGCAAAAAATAATTACATCCAATTTTATAAAAAATCAAATTTGCCAATTCTAACCCATCACTAATAATAAACTGCGCTAGCAAATAACTTTTTACTCAATCAACACTCTAAATTGCGATACAACGCTGCTATTTTGTCTAGTGCAATTGAATTGCCTTACGCAACAAGAGTATTGACTTTATAATTTCAAATTACCTTAAAAGTTATTTTGTTTTCTAGAATTCTATTTTGCCATGGCATCACAAACTGCACAGTATAGCATTTAACGGTACTTTGGTTATCCAAAATGTCTTCAAAGTCGCGCTAAATACCATCGAGACCAAGATAAAAGATCAATGCGCTAAGATTGCTTACCCCATAAACTTACTTCCTAACAGGTGTTTATAAATGCTACGACAATTCTTCTGGCGATCTGACATTAGTTGATTTAAGTTATAAACTAAAATTCTTGACCATGGTAGAAAAAGGGGCATGTGAACAAATTTATGAAAGTATTTCATTTTTTTTCCATTCATCCATACTTTCTCAAAATCACCAAACGCCGTTTTGGTGAAACGTCCAAAAGCGATTATATTAAAAATATCAAACAGGCACATCATGGGTTTCTTCCAAACTATTTATTAAGAGACCTCTTCAAAAGTGGGAAATTGGCGTTGCAAGTAATACCAGTAGAAATGTCACAAGATATAAAAAGTGATTTTATGAACCAATACTTGCGTGCAGAGGTGTGGATATTTTCCTTCATGGACTATTCAGTTGATTTCGAAGCTATCTCTGTTTTTTTCAAAGATTGCAGGAGGCTTGCAAAGAAATACAATATTAAAATTATCAATGGTACATGCGCACCAAGATACCATAACAAAATTTCCACAGTTGGTCAGTTCCCACTAATTGCAAAGCCAAAACAGAATGGTACACCCCAAAAAGGCATAGCCCAGAACGAGGCTTTTTCAGTTCTTTGGGATAAAAAACAACTTATGGCGTGGGAAAATTCAATTGCTGATTCCCGACCTGCATATATCTTAGAGCCTTATTACGCAAACACCTCAAATGTCCAAGGTTTATATATACAGGAGCGCTGGATTGTTATTTTTGATGATCTTACAGTAGGAATACGAATTTCGCGTAACAATATTATCAAACGGAAAAACTCTATGACGTACTTTTTGAGGAATAGAGCATCTTTAGGAATGGATCTCAGTGTACTTGACCGTATCTCTCCTGCACCGGACACTTTAGAGCACGCATATTGTGACGATTTGGATTTATGGGAGCTTCGCTACAAGCGATTAGCCAAGTTTTTAAATGAAAGACCAAATATGGAGATTTTTTCATTAGATGTCATTTTCCATAATAAAGATTTTTTTATTGTGGACTCTAATGAGCATGCATTTGAGGAAGGCACAAAATCACTTAAAGCCTTGTGGACGAATATTCTTTATACAAAATTACAAGAGCATAATGTTAATAACGATACGAAAAGATGAAAGTGTGCGACCTATGTGAAGCACTTAAATTTGTAAATTCAATCAATCAACTTTAAAGTCTTTAATAAAAAAATGAGGATAAAGAACTTGCTATGCTTACAATTATTATAAAAATTTCCAATTCATATCTTTTGGTTTAAAATAATTTTTACAATAAATGTATTGCTCGTTAAGAAGCAATCGCAAGTATGTCTGATCTAATTCTATTTTTTCATCTCTTAAGTTGCGTCCTTGATTAAATATTTTTTTTTCAAAATCTGGCAGTGGCTCTAAATTCAAATCTAAACTTAGAGCCTCAACTCCTGCAGCACTTATGAGGTTTTCATAAGGATAAATAAATTTTTTAATTTCAGTGCGTGTGTTAATAATATTTTTGATAACCGCTTTGTAATCGGAATTAAACTCACGGTGGTGGGCAAGATCGAGTGCAACATCATTTAATGTTGCGGATTGAGACACACAAAAATAATCACGAAGATACTTATTTCTGAGGATCATTTTTGAAAATGAGTATATTCTACTAATTGGATCTCGAAGAAGTAACACTACGTATACTTGGAATCCTCTTTCTTCAAGTTTGATAGCCACTTCGTTAATATGTTCATTCGATAAACCAATATAAGACGGAGAGATATCTGCTGAAAACCCTCCATGCAAGGTGATTTGATCGAAGTACTCGCAGTATTTCTCAACAGATGACGACATGAAATCCAATGTTTCTTTGAGTTTAGAAATTTTCTTACCTAGACTAGAAAGTTCTTTTATCATTGGTGGAGTAATACTTATATGTTTCGTCAAAAATATTTTATTAAGAGCATTGTATTCCTTTCTAATTCCGGCAGAAAAGTTAGGTTGATTTTTTAAGAAATGGTAAAACCAAGTACTACCGCTTTTGCTGGCACCAATGCAAAGTATAAACTTACGATTGTTGAGTTCGCCACTTCTTCGGGAGCAAGATGCTTTATTTGAAATTAAGCCTGCGTTCAATTTTTTACTACTGGTTTTTTTAGTTCTATTAAGGATTTATCAACCATTAAGAACGGCTCTTGTTGGGCTAAGGTTAAGGTAACAGGCACAACTATCTTGTCTATATCTGATAGTAGGGCTATAAGCTTTTTCCATATGTAATCTGCTATAGGTCGTCCAAGGCATAAGTGTCTTCCAGAGCCAAATATGTACTTTGTATTGTCTTGCTCCGAGTAGCTTTCATCGAAGCTAACACAGCGCGTACGTGATCCGCTTTTCAAACAGTTACTATTAATGGTCATATCTTCTGTTGCTATTCTGTCCACATAGCGGAGCGAACTATCAGCATAGCTTCTTGAAAATTTAATACTAGTTAAGTTTTGTCCTATATTTTTTGTTGCAATTTTATATATAGAAAGCGCAATGCTGTGCATCAAAGGTCGCGCGCCTAGTACTAATACGGAAATTTTATTGAGCGTTTCCTCCTTGGCCAAAGGAGATATTTTATTTAGCTCTGCCATCAAACGATCATTTAGAGCTTTACGTCGCCGAATACTAAAATTTGGATAAAAAAGATCCGGTAAATCTAAAATCAGGCCACTGTCAATAATTGTGTTGCCCATAATCGCAGAATTGACGGCTTCCCACAACGGCTTCCCTATTTCTTGGATTATATCTAATTCACCTTCAAGCTGCTCTAGCATGCATCTCATCTCTTTTAATACAGCATCAACATTTTTTTCCTGATTTGGCCTAGATGCAGAATATACTTTTGCCATTTCTTTTCGATTTTTTTTATGATTTTCTCCATTCAAAAAAATTGGCAAACGATCCATCAAGGCTATGACAGCGTCGAAGTTGAGCTCCGTACGTTCAGAAAGATCACGGTATTTTTGAGCCATATCGAATGTTTGAAATTCGCGTGATGATATTATGCCCCTCGCATCGTCTCCATATATCATAATTGGTTTAGACAACTTAAATCCTATTTTTTTGCTCAGAGTGCAATTGCTCAATGTGTTTTGCTACCTCATCAAGCGTTGCATCATCTGGAAACTCAACTATATCAATTTCAAGATCAAGTGCATCTTCAACATCCATAGCAAATTGAAGCAAATCTAAACTATCAAGCCCAAGACTTCCGATTGTTGTACTTATTGCTTTGTTTGTTCCCAAATCGAGATCTGTGTCTATTTGGTAATTTGAAAGGGTATCTACAATTACGGATAAAATCTCAACATAGATAGAATTGGTTTTCATTATATTTGATATTTCTTTATTTTTCATGAATTTCACAATCTGACATAGCAACAGTATTTTCGCAGTTTGCTGGCTGATCTGCTAGCTTGTATTTGACCAACATTATAATCTCTTAAGATATTAGCACTATACATTCTCATTATTCTATCAAACTTGCCATTTGTCTAGCTTATATGCACTTGAAGCCACTGCTTTTCTGAATTTGACATGCTATGAATGTTTAAGTAAATATTTATGTCACCTTCAACAAGATCTCTGGTGTTGTCAGACAAAGCCTAACACATCTCAAAGTGCTACGATCACATAAACCTATGATGCACAAATTTGGCACCACTCCTTAAGAGCAGTTGCGCGTTTTTGTTTATAAGTCTGTCTGTTTTGAAGATGTCTTTCATGATTGAAGTGGTTGTATATTTGACTGTGATAACTAACAAACCTCTGGAGCGTGGCTGCTGTTTTAAATAACTGCATTGCTCGCTCTCGCCGTCTAAACGGTAAGTGTGAGTTTTCACATCTGTTGTTGGGCCGACCTCCACATAATTGCTTGTTAACAATTCCAATCTCACGAAAAGCAGCGCTATAGGATGGTAACTTATCTGTTGTGATAGTCTTAGGTGATCCGTGTTTACGCATTGCTTTTATAAGAAACTTCTTTGCAGCTGCTTTATTACGTCGCCTCGTGACGTAACATTCAAGAACTTCCCCTTCATGATCAACCGCGCGCCATAAGTAAAATCGCTCACCGTTTATTTTGATGAAGACTTCATCTAAATGCCATTGACAGTTTGAGTGTTGACCCGCCCTCTTCTTTCGAATTTCCTTTGCAAATTTTGCACCAAACCGATCCACCCAAAACCGTATAGTTTCGTGAGATATATCAATGCCGCGCTCATGCAAGATATCTTCAACTTGGCAGAAACTCAGCGGGGAACGCACGTAATACATAACCGCCAAGCGGATGATTTTGGGAGACGTTTTGAAGTACTTGAATGAGTTTTGTGTTGTCATTCATAAAAATTAAGGACTATCCACAACACCATCAAGCTTGTCTGACAATGCCAACAGTATTACATCGTTTGACTTTTACAATGATTAATAGTAAGCATATCTTAATTTTATATGGGCAAAAAAATGAAAAAACTTCTTACTTCAACAGCATTAAGTCTGATCTTAACTGTACCAGCAGCTTTTGCAGAACCAGCCTTAGGTTTAGGTTTTTCATTTAACTTTGGTGGTGGTAAAGAGATTTCTTCCGGCTTATCCTTAAGAATGTTTTCCGATGATAGTGCCGACAAATTTGTTGGTACCGCAGGTTTGACATATTTCTTTGATGATGGGGGTTATATTGGCCTTGATGCTGGCGCTGGATATCTTTCTTCAGAAAATCTTGGATTCACCATAGGATATGATTTTATTAACTCACGACCTCAATTTGGTGTAAGCTATGTGGATGTGTGTTAGTTACTATTAATCTAATCAAAGCTTTTATAGTCTGGTTTTAATTTAATATTATGTTGTTAAATGCAATTCAGCATTTATGATAGTTGCCATTTCAACACTAAGGTAATTTAAAGCAGTATATTTATTGTAAAGGGTTTTTCGCCCTTCCAATGACAGCGATATCCTATGAGGTTCTGAAATGCTAGCACCGCGTTCATGGAAAACAATGCAATCTCTACAGACAATCAATTTATATCCTTTCATATTTAATCTAATAGAAAGGTCTTGAAATTCACCGTAACCTTCAGGAAAAGAAGTTAGGTCAATACCACCGATTTCATCATAAGTTTCTCGGTTAACCAGCACACAGAATCCATGTAGTAAATTGACTGAAGTAAGAGAGTTTTTATTTTTTTTATTTTTTTCCGCACATATACTATCTCTAATTTTAGAACTGGGAACCTGGCTTTTTTTAAAGTTACCTCTTGAGTCTAATATTTTATCATAATTTTGCCATGCGGCATTGTTTGAAAGTGGTCCAACCATCGCAATTGATTTTGAGTTCATGAGAATACTGCTTAATTTATAAAGCCATTCTTTTGTTACAATAGTATCGCTATTTAAAGCCACAAATGCCTGTGATTTACTATTTTTTATACCAAATGCAAGAGCGTTAGAGTAACCACTTTGTTTTTGCAAAGTAAGCAATAATATTTTTTTATTTTTTTTAGTTATATTTTGTAATTTTATTTTAGTGTCTTTATTGCTTCCATCATCAACAATTATTATCCGCCCTAATGTCTCACATTCTGTGGATAGAACAGAATATATACAAGCTTTAAAAGTATTCCAAGCGTTATGAACTGGAATAATTACGTCTATTCTATTGGGGTATAACAGCTTCTTTTTTGACCTGATGGGTGCTTTGGTTTGATTGGTAAAATATTTCAAACTGTTTAAAAAATCAGTAAATCTAGCATTTTGTCCTGCATTACTAAATGAATTGAATGCTTTTCTAAATGCTTCTAAGCAAATTGCTGAATCTGGGTATTTTTCACAAAGCTCTGATGCAAGAAATAAAGCTAATTCGTATTCTTCTTCGGATGTGAGAATATAAGTTTCAAGAACTTTTGCGGTATCACTTGTATTTCCAGAAAAAGAAATAAATCTGATATCATTTCGGGCTTCATCAATGTTTTTGAGCTCAAAATTTGCTCTTGATCTGCATAGACGTATATCAATATCTTCTGAGTTTACCTTAATGAATATATTGGCAAATTTTAATGCGTTCAACCAGTTTCCTAAATGGAGATTAGCGAGACTAAGATATTTAAATGCATCAATATTCTTTGAAACTTGTAAATCTATATTATCTAAAATTTCTATAGCTTGATTAATTTTACCCTTTTTTAGAAGAATTTGTGCAAGGCCAATATATGCAGTGCCCGTATCTTTATCATTATTATATGAAATTGCAGAACGCCAAGATCTCTCAGCGCGCAAAAAAAGGCCAGCTGAACTTTCAGATTGAGCCAATGATACATAATTGTCATAAGAACGACCTTCTGCCATAAGCTTTTTTGAAATTTTTGCTATATTTATAAATAAGTCATTATCATTAAAATATTCTTTATTAGATTTAAATTTTTCATTTACACTTTGGTTTTCATTTAGATTACTTATATTTTTCAGATCTTTAATATTACTATCTTCAAATGTATTACCCTTATTTGTGTGAGTGATTTTACCTGTACTTTTTTGTTTAAAGGAATTTTTTTTATTCCTCTGTTTATGCACATTAAAATTTATAGGTTCATATATTTTATTAATATTTTTGTTACCATTTATACAATTTGCATGAAATACTTCTGTATCACCATCCCAAAGCATAATCTTTTTATTTAATTTGCTAGCAATTATTCCAAAAGCGCGCTCAACAATATGTTCGGGCTGCTCGTCACTATCCTGATGTTCAATAAAGCAATCTCTTGGATAGCTATTTGCCATTTCTATGTAAACAGATGGCCTACACCAGAACATTGTTCCAGCAAAAAAACCATAGTTTTCTAATCTTGGGCCATACATTAAATGGATCGCGGTTTTATTAGCCATTTCATGAATTGGACCATCGAGAAAAAAATCTTTTGGACCTGCAAGAGCTAAGTTGGGCTCTTTTATAAAACAGTCAATGTATTGTTCTATAATCTGACGACTCCCTAGCAAGCCATGGATCAACGATTTTCGCCAATTAGTGTGTCTTACTCCATCTCTTTTTGTATGAATTTTGCAAACAGCATCAAAGTTCACTAATTTTGGTAAAAGATATAGAAAAGGAGCAACATCACGTCCAACATTTTTAACTTGTTTTATGATGGCTTCGGGATATGAATTTAAAATTTCTTTCGATAACAAACTACCTAACCTTACAGTCACAAATAATGTAAAATTTGGTTCAAAATTGCTTAAAGCGCTATTAATGCTACTCCATTGCTCTTCATGGTAAAGATGTATCACTACAGCAATGTTAATATTTTTTTTATTTTTATGTTCCAAGTTTTATTATATATCCAAATTCTAAAAGTTTTTTAAGTTATAACCCTATAATTATTCAATTATTGCTAAAACTTTCACTATGTAATTATAATAAGTTCGTAAATGTAATTTTGTGTGAGTTCTAAAACAAATTATCAAAAATTACGCCCTTCCTCTATTCCATGTTTCAAAAAGTGCTCATATGGGTTCATACCAGATAATTTTACATCTGTATTTAATTCTAGGTATTTTTCTGCATTAAAATTAAGCCTGATTTTATCAAAATTATATTGTATTATTCTAAGTAAAAAATTTTGATCATAATCCTCATTTAAAAAATTATTATAATTGAAATTACATACTTTTTTCAAATGTTGCGTTGCGGAAATATGCTTTTGAAATGATAATGAAGGTATTTTTTTCTTTGGGTGAGTAAATTTTGTTAATAATATTTCATGATCTTTGGCGTTCAACACTGTTATTTCTTCAACTTGGCCTCGAGATAAAAAAAATGGCGTCTCAAAAAATTTTAAATCTAAAAAGTTATTAAGTTCGTCCTCAATTCTAGAGTCGTGACAAGTTCGTTGAAATAAAGCTTTATTATTTATTAGTAATCTTAGTAAATCTGGGCTGGATCCTGAATTTATTTTGGTCGGGATTTGAGTGAATTTTTTTTCTATTTTAAGGAATTCTAAAAAACTGTTAATTGGGTCTTGTGAAATATCTGCTACAAAACACTCCTGAACGTTCTCAAGTCTATCCCATTTTTTTATAGCATCTAACATTTTACCTTTTCGGTACTTTAAAAACCATTGATCAGGATCCATATTTTCCAACCAACAACCCCATTGCCACCAACTAGAATTAACCCATTCTACTTGTGGCCGTACTAAGAAAAAAATTCTTATTGGTACCTGTAAATTTTCAAATATAGTTGCCATTTTTTCAAAGCCAGTCTCATTCGCGGTTAATGCCTCACAACTCAAAATTACACTTTCACCAGATGGATATTTTTCTTGTATATTTTCCAATGCTTTATCTAAACTTATCGGGTCATGTATAGAGATATGTGACGAATAAAAATCATAGCTGTTAGTTATTTTTCTTTTTAATTCATTTCCAGAAATCAAATTATTTTTATTATCTATAATCACATATTGGTATACTTTATTGCGCTTTGTATTTAATTTTGGGTTTTGGCATAAAAATCTCTGAAGACTGCTACTAGCACATTTGCTATATCCTACGTGTAAAATCAATTCTTTCATATTTTAACCATACTTTTTTTTAGCTATATAATCTATAAAATTAATCCTTGGAGATAATTATTTCAATTTTGGTAAGTTATGCATAAACTTAAACATTATGAACTCTATAAATATTTCAAAAAAGATAATCTAAGAATATAAAATTGAGGTTAAATATTTGAAAAATAATGTAGCACTTGTAGCAATTGCATCTAACGAGCAGGCTTATCTCTCTGAATGGATTTTTCACCATCTATGGTTTGGTTTTGATCCAATATTAGTACTAGTAAACCGTAGTGACGATGCAACGGAAGCTGTTTTAGAACAGATAAATATACTCGATTCTAGGATATGGATAGTAAATGTTGATTTTTTAGATGTTAAAAACCAGTATAATAGTGAAATGCAATTAAATGCCTACAGCTATGCATATAAGATTTTACAGGAACATCTCAATGCGAATGATTATATGTTTTGTTTTGATATTGATGAGTTCTGGACCCCTTTGGACTTTCAAACCACAATTCATAAATATTTACTAAATAGAAATTACCCTCCTAAGTGCGCATTTAATTGGTTTTGTTTGAACGATGATAACAATCAATTTGGCCCAGCTTTTAGACAGACAAACTTTGGCACCCATAACAAACATTTAAAATCAGGATTTCAATTTTCAGAGTCTGTAAATAGGATACATGCACATCATGTTTCAGCTCCAATTCCAAAACCAGTGTTGCTAGGAACTGGTGAAATACTTGATAGATCTCTCCCAAAAACTTCATCTCCGCCTAAATACTTTGGGGAGATTTTTATTCTTCATCGCATCAATCGAAGTATGATAGAATACATCGCATCATTAGGAAGTATTGACTTGGCTGAACCGTATTCAATATTTAAGCGTAACCGCCATCATGGATACAATTTTTCAGAGCAATTTAAAGATAATATTGACGAGTTTAGTATCAATTTAGATTTGCTAAATGAGTATTATAAAGAATATGAAAAATTCTTACTAAATCATAATTTAAAAAAATTTATATTCAACGGGCGTAGACACGTTTTGAATAAAAGTTTGGAAGTAATTAATAAATACAATTCCTTAAGTTTAAGTGAAAAAAATAAATGGGCAAAAACTTTCAAAGGTGTTGATTTCAAGAAAGCACTGAAGATTATTTCAAACGGCATTCTCAGACAAACTTTATAGGGATGCGGCTAATCTTTAATTCTGGTTGATGACAGCACATAATCAATTTTTAATACTTCAAATCATCTCTCAAAATCATCAACTTAATTGAATAAAATAATCAATAAACATACGCCTGTATCTAGCTGAAACAACGGAGTAGTTCACACAATTATGGGCTAGTGTGCAATCTGGGGAAGCCGATGTAGGTTTAAACTGATGTGATAATTCAAACATCTTATTTTTTTAATTAATTTCTTCTGGTAATTTTCAATTGATAGACCCTGTTTAATTCATCGCTTTCGAAATTCATAAGTTTATTCAAATTTAATGATCTTTTTAAAAGCGTTTTTTTGTATTAGGTCCCCACAATCCATCGGTGACAATCCAGTAAAATCCTTCTAACACAAAATGCTTTTGCAATGCCTTCCGTTAGCAGTAACTTAAAGAATTAAAAGAGCTAATCATATCTAATTGGCTTCATTTCCGCGAACTAAAAGTGCATTTTGAAGCAGATTCTCGAACGCTTTCGTATTATTTCGATTATTTTCTAGGAATGTATTGAACTCTAAAATATATGCGGAAGGGCTCTTCCCAAAATTTCTCTCAAATGATTTTACAAATCCGTATTTATCCAAGTCACCATAAAATCCATCCTTTAATGTGGATTCACCTTCATTGTGTATCAGGAAAGCGACAAACCAAGTACCAATATCGTATGCCAACCGCCTCCCATTTTTATATGTAAACTCGTTTAGTTTTTGTGATGAAGAGAGGTAATTTGTAAAACTTCGGTCTTTGTATCTAAACAATTGACGACGCATATCACGAAGGCTATTGACATGGCGTGAGTATTCAAGGAGTCCCATGTAATTCGCACTTCCCTCATGAAGCCAGGGCGTCTTTTCATAGCTTCCCGTCAGTTTCTTATCTCGTTCACATTTATCACGGCTATTAGTAGTGCATTCATCTGAAAGATTAGAATGTTGGTAAATATGCCAGTACTCATGAAGAATTGTTTGCTTATAATCTTCTTCATCTGGGTATGGTCGAAGGCTCCCCATGGTTAATGTATAAAAATCATACTTTAAGTTTGGACGAACATATGAACTGACGTATGCTCCTCCCTCTTCAGGCAGATGCCGAAAAATCTTGTGATTTTCGTTGGCACAGTCGTGTCGCACATCCCAATTTTTATTCAACTTTTTTCGGCGATCACAAAATGCTTCTTCGAGTTCTAAAGCAGCCTCGTAGCTCTCTCCAACGACATAAATCTCACTTGGTCCGTAACTGCCCCATACATCGACCCCAATGCCATACCATTTTATTACTAATTGCTCCGTCGAGGCAGAAACATCCGAAGCAGAAAATATTGTTGTGTTATCATTAACTTCCTTAGCATTACATAAAAGACCAACAAACAACATGAAGAAAGTAAATAGCAAAAATCTCATCATAAAATACATAACAATTATGAAACAATTATCAAGAAATTCTTATACGTCAAGTTTAGGCTTTGGTCTAGGAAATTGCTCAACCAGGTAGCCTCCAAACATGCTTATTTCGATGCTGAAAGTCTATAAGGTTCTACCTCTGGCAAAATCATATCATACCAGCGAAGTAAAAAACTATTATAAAACTGGTGGTAACTTAGATGCGAATCTTGGGTCTCTTATAAGACTATAAGATGTATAAATATAATGTGTTGGTTCCTTATGGATCTCCATTACCCACTTCAAAGACCAGTTGAGATAATACGATAATGTATGCCAAATTGTATAACAGTAAGTTCTAAACCATTCACCAAACAATAGAAAAATATAGACCTTAACAGATAAGAATGGATCTTCTCATTGGATTTATACCATTAAATATCAATTGTTTCACACATTTAACCTCTCGGAGGGGGATAAGGGGGTGCCTTCATATATGTAAATTTGATGTAAAAATTATTTCAATATTTTCCCAAGGATTTTAAATTATTGTATTCTTCTTTATTTATTGTTTTGATATGAAAGACTAAATTAATATGTTTAAATATAAAGAATATTATTTATAGGAGTGAAGTAATTATAAATTTAATTGTATTAATTATTTTATTAATTATTAGCGTGTATTTATTACTGCTACCTGCACTTGTTGCCAGAAAAAAAGGTCATAGCTTTTGGCGTTTCTTTTTGTTGAGTTTAATTGCTTGGCCTTTTGCAATCTTCTGGGTACTGTTTATGCTTAAGAGCATCAAATAGTAGTATTCTACGGGTATTACCTATTGGCTATAGTGTGCTTAAGAAGCCTGTAACTATATGTAGGACCCATATGTAGGCAAGATCAAAGGAATTTAATTATGAGCTGGGTATTCAAGGCTGTTATCGTTGGCTTAGCCTACTTCTTTCCAAAGTTTAGATTTGGTTATGGCCTTTTCTTAATCATTATTATGCAGCTTATTGCTGCCTTTTGTTTACTTGCGGCTTCAACCGATCATAGTTTAGGTCAGCCTTGGTGGATTGTCAGGAATGAAATCATATTTGCAATATGTAGCTCTTTGATTGGCTGGGTGTTGGGTATAGCTCTCATGAAACAAGCTGAAAGACATGAGGCTATGATTAAAAAGAAAAAAGACGAGACCATAAGTAAGCATGACAGCTGAGCTGATTCAGTAAGATTCAAGCATACCTTCACTTATGATGTCATATGTTATATGTTTAGATCAAAATTATTATTTTTAATTAAATTATCAAGTAACTCACTAAAAGGATTATTCAAATGTCTTTCAAACAATTTTTAACAACATCTGCAGCACTTGCTTTTGCATCAACAACAGCTTTCGCAGATGAAGATCAGCAAATGAATGAAGCAGGCATCTCGGTAGATGGTTACATTGGTATTGAATATGAGAATGATGATGATGATTTCGAACAAACTTCTATTATTGGAAACGTGCTACTATCTTATAAAACAAACGATTGGACAATTGGAATAGGTAAAGAATTGGACGAAAATTTAGAGGATAATGAAACATTTAGTCGTGATGCCTATTTCTTAATTAATAATGGTCAGCTAACCTTAACTTACGGCCGCACATATGATGCGGGGAATTTGTTTGCAGACGATTTTTCAACTATGAGTGACTTGTCTACAATAACTGATGTCGCTCGTCTCGATTGGGAATTAACATCAAATCATCATCTTGCGGTTTCTTACGATTTGGACGACGATGACAAAGATTTAAAATTTGGCTATCAAGGTGAATTAAAAAATATTGGGGCTATACCAAAGTTAATTTTAGTAGGTGCATTAATGTTTGAAGGTAGTGATTCTTGGCGTTCTGATGAAGGTGCTTTTGCCGTAACAGCCGAATTTGATAAATTTGCATTACAAGTAGCATATCATTCGGAAGATCCTTTTAGATCAGATGATGATGACCCAGACGAGGATTACTTAATTGGATTATATCGTTGGGTGAGTGATAATATGATGATTGGTGGGACAATTGAACTGGATGAAGACCTTAATAGACAAAAAGATTATGGATTATTTGTAAATTATAACATGAATAACGGCAGCCAGTATCGATTTGAGTACACAAGAGAATCTTTCTCCACCCAATTAGAAATTGGTTTGATAATCCCATTTGGAAAACAACCTTCGGCAGGACCAAGGCAATGGGCAAGAGAGTTTCAGCCATATTTCACTGATTTTTAGCTAATATAGATCATAATTAATACATTTTTATAAAAAATTTGGACAACGTGCCAAATTCCGTCGCCCTGATTATGGCTCGATCTGGAATGTATGGTATTCTTAAATTAAGATGACTTCGACAAAAGAATAGATAGCCTCCCTACGACAGAGCTTGTTGTGAAGGGGGGCTTTTTATTGCTGAGCTCACATGGTCAGTGCATTATGTCTAATCCAATAGCATCCATATATTTCCTCAAATGCTCTAAGGGATACCCCTGCCCATACCCCGACCCTATGGTGGATATAGATGACCAACCACCTAACTGATCTATAACTTCTAATGGCACCTCAGCAGCTCTCAAACGGTCCCTAAACGTGTGCCTGAGGCTGTGGGCTGTCATTCCCCACCTTCTCTTTGTCCACTTAGCTAATGCATTGCTTGCATGTGTCGCATAACACCCATCTGAAATCAAACCAGGAAAAGTATATCAAAGTGATGAAGATTTATCTTCTGTTGCTGGTGAAATAGGTACAACAATTTTTCATCCTGTAGGAACATGTAGAATGGGTCCAGATGCTGAGGC
>Ga0209715_1000751_pt1 | contig 27502 bp, 27 predicted proteins | sample COGITO_mtgs_1205_2_FD_184809 | JGI IMG/M metagenome (GOLD analysis project Ga0209715, IMG submission 184809) | Pelagic marine microbial communities from North Sea - COGITO_mtgs_120503 (SPAdes) (version 2) | ecosystem: Environmental > Aquatic > Marine > Epipelagic ... | reverse complement strand
ACCAAAATCGATTCCTTTTACCTGTTTCGCTCGCCTTCCATCCCGGTGCGCCTGAAGTTTGAGCGTTAACAACTATCTGTTGGGCCTCAACAAAATAAGGCGTTCCTCCATTGGCTCCAAACGAATCGTAATCCATTCCAATAACGAAATAGGCATAAAAGGCGAGAATGGAAGACAAATTGTCTCTGAAAGAGTTCTTAGCATAGTAAAGAGCTGTGTTTCGCGAAAAACCAAAGACGATATCATCGTCTTGAAAATTAAACAATAGAGAATTGTAATTTGAATTAAAAGCAGGTCTACTTGACAATACCTGAAGCGATCCTCTAAACGTACCTTGGCTAGGTATACTATTGATCTGTAATTGAATATTACAATTGATACGTTCCTCTATTTTGAATTTATCTTTAGTCCACTGTGTACTATTCATAAAATCAAAGATGACTTCTTTAAGTTGCTTCAGTGCCTCCTGCTCAGTCGTTGTAACTTCTAACTTTGCGTCAGTAATAATCGAAACCTGACAATTGAGTTCTTGAGCACTTATGACTGAACACTGAATCATTAATAAACCAAAAACCAATCTTTTAATCATCTAATCTTGACATTATATTTACTATTTCAAATCCCAAATCTAATTTAGACTGAAGTGGAAATTCTAATTTATTTTTGTCCCTATCGAATATAGTAACTTTATTTAAATCCCCTCCAAAAGTTGCCTTTTCGTCACGGGTTGAATTTAGAACCAACAAATCTAATTTTTTAGCGTCTAACTTGATTAACGCATTTTCCTCCTCATTATTGGTTTCGAGTGCAAATCCAATTACTTTTTGTTCTGTCGTTCGATTAAAAGAAGCCCATTTGAGAATATCTGGATTTTTTGCAAAGCCTAAATTTAGCTCACTTTCACTTTTTTTGATCTTTACTTCACTTGTTTTAATCGGTGTGTAGTCTGAAACAGCAGCTGTAAAAACACCGAACTTACATAAGCCCCATTTCTCCTTTACTTGTAACATCATTTCATTCGCGCTCACCACGTCACATCTCGTTAAATTTGGATGAATAAGCTCTTCACTGGTCGGGCCTGATATCAATTCAACAAGATATCCCTTTGCCAAAGCTGCCTTGGCAATTGCGAACCCCATCTTACCTGATGAATGATTCCCGATATATCTTACAGGGTCAAGGTGCTCATAGGTTGGACCTGCAGTTATTAAAACTTTCTCTCCTTGCGAAGAAGTAAAATGTATAAAGTCTTCTAAATATTTTGCAATAGCTTCTGGCTCCGGCAATCTGCCCTCACCTTTTAAACCACTAGCCAGCTCTCCTTTTTCTGCTGGGATAATGGCTACACCATCCTTTCTAAGCAACTCGAAATTCCTTAATAGGCTTGGATGTTTATACATGTCCAAATCCATTGCTGGAGCTACGATGGTTTTGGTTTTCATAGAGAAGTAAGTAGCTAGTAATAAGTTATCACATAGACCATTCGCCATTTTACCAATAGTATTCATGGTGGCTGGGGCAATTAGAAAAACATCTGCCCATTGGGCATAATCAACATGATTATTCCATTTACCGGTAGCTTTGTCCCAGAACTCAATAGGGACCTCGTTTTCTGACAAGGTAGATAAAACAAGGGGGCTTATAAAAGCAGAAGAGGCAGGAGTCATTATACATTTGACTTCTGCCTCTTTTTTCTTTAATATTCTTATGAGGTAAGCAATTTTATACGCTGCAATACCTCCGGTTACTCCGAGAAGAATGCGCTTGCCGTACATCTATTCGTTCGTGTCCTCTGGTTGTCTTAGATAAATTTTATCATCAAGCAATTCTTGGGTTGCAATAGCCGTAGCTTTTGGCAAACCTTCATAGTGCTTTGAAATCTCAATTTGCTCTCTGTTTTCGAAAATTTCCTCCAAGTTATCCGTTGAACTCGCAAACTCTTGAAGTTTAGAAGTTAATTCTTCTTTGATCTCAACACTGATTTGATTTGATCTTTTTGAAACAGCTACGATCGACTCGTATATATTACCTGTTTTTTCCTCGATTCTAATCGTGTCACGAGTAACTGTTGTTTTTTCTGCAACTACATTTTTATAACTCATCGTTAAAATTTATTCGTTAGTTTCCAATCTGTTTACGTACGTTTCCAGCTCTTTGCTGTACTTAGAGTCGTTGAAAACGGCTTCAAAGTTACGCAATCTTTCATAAGTATCCTCAATTCTCTGCGACTTTTTACTTTCAATGCTATTAATCGTTAGATAATATGAGTTTTTAACCATCAGGTAAAATACTTCTTCAGTATAGGTAGAGCCTGGGTAATTTTCAAGAAAGATAACAGCTGAAGCGACAGCTGCTCTAAATCTCTCCGTTTTTGAGTATAAGGTAACGTGAGTATAATCCTTTGTTTCTAGCTTAAACCTTAATCTGTCTATGATTTGATTGCATGAATCCATATACTTGGTATCAGGATATCGATCAACAAACATCTGAATACTATTAATCGCCTCATTTGTTTCGCTTTGGTCCAAAGACGGTAGAGGTGAGTTATTCACATTACATAGTGCCGCCATGAACATCACTTCTTCATTCTTACTCGAATACGGGAACCGTTGTACATATGAGCTTAAATAATAGGCTGCCATGTAATAATCTTCACTATTGTAATAGCTCTGACCCAACCTGTAGTATGCCAATTCTCCCTCACCAGTTTTTGGAGCATGCTGATAAATTTGTTCGTAAAGAACAATTGAACGAAGAAATTCACCTTCTTCATACAAAGAATTAGCAGTCTCGAATTTTTGCGCGTAATTATCACCTTTAACAACTTTGTTATAGCTGGAGCACGAGACACAAAAAAACAAAATCCCGAAAATAAATTTTATCTGCATTTTATCTTACTCTTATGTTTTGACCAATCTGCAATATACTTGTTTTTCGTAAACCATTTAAACTGCAAAGCCTATTAATACTTGTTCTGTTTTTTTCTGCAATACGAGAAAGGGTATCTCCCGATCTTACTTTATAATATTTTTTCTCAACGTATTGCTTCTTTCCTTTTGAATCCGTTTTCCATTGATTCGAAGGCGTAACACCTGGTCGAAATAAAGTTTTATGCAGAAAGAGGTTTGGGTCCTTCAATTGCTTTTGTTTGAAATCAATAACTTCTTCCGGGTTAATCGTATTGTCATAAAACCTGACTTCAAAATGAAGATGTGAACCAAAAGAATGTCCTGTATTCCCTCCAAGTCCGAGCACATCTCCAGATGTTACTTTTTGACCAGAAAAAGTCAATAATTTACTTAAATGGGCATAATAGGTTTCTAATCCATTATAATGTCGAACAATAACCAAATTGCCATAACCTCCAGAATTGACTTGTGCATAACGTACTACTCCATCCCAAGCACAAAGCACCGTGTCTCCCGTTTCTAAGTCGATATCAATACCATTGTGGAATTTTCCATTGCGGTATTTGTACCTCGAAGTGATATAACCATCAAATGGCATCGTAAATTCTCCAAGCTCTTCTGATTCAACACACAACCAAACCGTATCTTTTAATTTCGTTAAATCGTTTTTTCTACTGTAACAATCGTTTGTATTCCATGTCAATGAATAGTTACCCTGTTCAGGCGAATTCATAATATCATGAATGCGAGGATTTAAAACTCCATCAAAATCTTCATCCTCTATCAGCTCCCATGATTGATCGGAGTAAATCACTATTTTACCAAGATCCAAAATCGCAGTATCCATTGCAATTTGAGAGAAGCTGTGAAATGATATCAATAAGATAAATAATGTGTGGTAAATCTTCATGTATGAATTATAACTGCGCAAAACTAATAATAATGAGTGAAACCTATTCAGATTGAAGAATTTTCAAGTTGTAGAAAACAGACTCGTTTGGCTTCACCAAATCCATGTACCCTCTATCTCCATAAGCCATTTCCGGACTTAACACCAAAAACAAATGTTGATTTTCTTTTGCTTTTTTTAACACTTGCTCCAATCCTTTTGGATAATTCTTTTGGCCTGGAACATAACTTTTTGGCATTCTATCATAATAAGTGTTGATGACATTTGCTTTGTTTTTGGTTGATGCCACAACGTGAAATTTTATTTTAGAATTATTGAGAACATCACCATCACCCGCTAAATATTCCCAATAACGCACACCTCCCTCATCAAAATCTGGTGGCACTAAGCCAAGTATTTTAACAAATAGCCAGTTGTCTGTATTCGGAGGAATAACTGTGCTCAATCCTTTTTTTCCATAGGCCAATGCAGCAGGGATTTCAATTTTAGCAACGTCACCAACACACATCTCAGACAAAGCCAAGTCCCAACCTTTTTGTTGCATATTATAACCAATCATAAAGGGTAAATAGGGTTTATTCATTTTGTTGTTTCCGTCAATTATTTTACCATCAGGGAGCCCCAGCCTATATTCAATTTGAATCAGTTCTCCGGCCTGAAGTTTCCTGCCTCTTTTTCGCTCAATCCAGTTGATTTTAAGGCCATTTTTTAACACGAGCTCATCTACATATTTAATTTCTTTCTCGACGTCTAAGGTGGTCATCATCGTATCTTTTTCATCAATAATTTCCGCGTTGACTATGGATTCCAACAACACAGAATCATTTTCATTATTGATAGAAAGCGTATCTTCCTTAGTCATTATTGAGTCGGATAAGAAACGTTCATTTAAATTTTCTTTAGATGTCTCTTGCTCAATTAAGTCGCATGAAAACAAAACGACTAGAAAAACCATACCCATTAAATGTTTCATCTTTTAATATTTAAAAGTTCAACTTCGATAATAATTATAGACTGTGGCGGAATAGATTCAGAGTCACCTAATAATCCATATGCCAAATAGCTTGGCAAAATCAATTTGGCTTTGTCATTCTTCTTCATCATGGCAAGAGCTTCTTGCAGTCCAGACTCTCTTTCACTTCTCCCAAGAACAAGTCTTTCAGGGACAGAATCTGTTTCGTAGCATAATGTTCCATCCAAAAGCTCTATTTTCAAATCTAAATCTAGAACATCACCTTCTTGAGCTAAAGTTTCATTTAATTGATTATTCTCGACAATGGTATAACGCAGTCCTGAAGAACTTTGCTTCATTTTTAAATCTTTATGATGCTCGAGATATAGAGTAATGTCAAGCTCTTCCCTAACATGTATTTCTTGATTAAAATCAACGGAATGATTACTCGACCATTCAGGTTGAGTTATAGGGGTTTCTACTGTCTGTTCTGTATCATTTTCATTTCGACATGATAAAATGAGTAACAAACAGAGTGCAACTGCTAATCTCATAATAACTCTTTATAATATTCAAGAACTTTATTCCTTGTCTCTAATAAATTACTGTGGCTAAAGCCACCAGCAGCATACTTATGCCCACCACCATTAAAGTGCTTTTTGGCAAATTCATTTACGAAATATTTTCCTTTCGATCGAAAAGACATTTTCACCTTTCCTTCGTCATTTTCTACCATAAATATGGCAATTGACATTCCTTTTATTGAGAGTATAACATTAACTAATCCTTCTGTATCACCCTTGTTATAATTAAATCGATTTAGCTCTTCGATGGATAGCGAAATCAAACCAACCGGACTATCTTCAATAAGTTCCATCTTATCAGACACTGCAAAACCTCTTAACTTTAACTTTTCACTTGTGTTTTGGTCAAATATGCTTTCATGAATCTCAAAGGGAACCACTCCATTAGAAATGACCTTAGCCAGGACATCATGTGTTTTTGCATTAACGGATGGATACCTAAAAGAACCTGTATCCGTCATAATACCTAGATAAATGGATTTACTTGCATTAAGGTTTAATTTATCCGACATATTTAGCTCTTCTAGCACCTCAAAAAACAATTGAGCTGTCGAACAAACCTCCGGTCTTGATATTGTTAAATCACAAAACGCACTTGGGTCTGGATGATGATCTATCATAATCTTTTTACACTCCAATTGCTTAAAAATATCGGACATCTCCTCTCCTACTCTGAATTCATGATTGTAATCCAAACAAAACACCAAGTCGAATTGAGAAAAATCCAAATTGTGATTTTCGTAGAATGAATAATCTACACCCTCTAGGTAAGGCATTAGATTGGATGCAGGAGGATCTGGTAATAATACGAACGGTTCTTTACCGATTGATTTTAAAAACTCGTAGCAGGCCACAGAACTACCAACGGCATCACCATCAGGTGATTTATGAGAAGTCACAAGAACTCTATTCGAGTTCTGAAGAAGTTTCTTAAATGTTTCAATCATGAAACAAAATTACTCTTTCTTTTGCATTTGAGCGTCTTCCTCTGGGTCAGGAGGAAAAAGCTTTGGGAGATTCTCTTTACCCTGTAAGCGATCAATCATTTCTTCGAGTTGAGAGATAGAAATACTTTTCGCAATGATTTTCTTGTCCTTGTCTAATAAAAACACTTTAGGTGTAGAAAAAATATCATATGTCCCTTGGTAATTTAAGGACTCTAAATTTGTTGTTCTTAACAAGTTCATTAGTCTAGGCTGCCCTTGTGTAGAATCTTGAGCTTCTTTGTATATGCGGTCTGTAACTGCAACATTAATGAATGTCAAGTCATTGTCTCGAATGAACTTCTTCCACTTGCCAAAATCATCTCCAACTGCTTTTCCTACCGAATATATTTCCACATTGCGTGCTTTGAATTTCTCTTGATACAGGGTTTCAAGTTTTGGAGTGGTTTTTTTACAATGACCACATTCTGGATCCCAGAAATACAATACCGTATATTCAGAAGGTAGGGAATAAAAATCTTGCCAATGGTTATCTGTTGTATCCTGTAGAATAAGGTTTGGAGGAATTGAACCAACCGTAAGCCTCAATTTGTTGCTTAAATTATCACAAAGATCAGTAAACTTATCATCAGAAACCCAAAACGCAGGAGATTCTCCTTTCGAGTTTTTTGTGCAATAATAACGATTGATCATCTCAAGATAGACCTTATCCATTCCCATGATTTTGCTCTTTCCAAATGTAGATGTAATCCAACCTACACAATATTCAAACATTTTCGTGTCTGGATTAAGCTGATCACAAAAAGGAAAGGCATAAGCAATGATTGAATCCCAATGCTGTACCATCATTCGATCTCCAAAAAAGTATTCTAGTTTGTTATGGAAGACAGGGTTATTGACTAAGGCATCATCTGTTAAATCAACGTTATCCCAGTAATGGCCTCTGTAATATTTAAAAGTGAAATTTGAATCAATCATATTTCCGTTTTCATCTCTCGGTGAATCGGGAACAATCACATCCATAGACATCTTTACTATTTTGGAAACCAATCTGCCTTGTTGTCCTTCAACTATATCATCTTGGTAATCCTTTACTTTTTTATTTATCTCCTCAATTTTATTTGTCAACTCTTTGTAGTTCGGATCATCTTCGGAAAGCTTTGACCTTTGTTTGCCAAGCTGATTGGCCTCAGACTTATTCTTACCAATAAAACGTATATAAGGAATAAATACTTTGTTTTCCACAGACTTAATGACTTTCATACTTCCCACCATATCAGGTAAAGAAGTTTCAAGTGTAATATCCTCGTTGTTATAGATAAACTCAAAATATTTCTGCCCTGGTAAAAGAACGCCTAGAATACCCGGAACTTGCTTCTTGCCGTCAAACTCTACTCTTCCATTTTTCATTTCAGCAGTATCAGCATAATAAAGCTTTTTACCGAAATATTTTATCAAGTGAACCGTCGTATCCTTTTGATTTTCAATCTTAAACGATAGTTTTTGTGCATTTAAGGAAAATACAAAGAACATTGATATGAATAAAAGTCCTTTTTTCATTGGTTTTATTTTTGCGTTAATTTAAATCAAAATAATGGCTCAGCAATTAATTTTAAACCCTTTTAACAATTCTTTAACGATTAAGTATTCACTGTTTTTAAAATCCGTCTTTTCGTGCTCATAAAAATAGAAAACACAAATACCGTACTAACGAAAAACAATGCAGCATATAGATAGTAAGAAATAGAATCTTCTAATGATATTCCATTTGAAATAAACACTTCTTGCAAATAATACTTTGCCGGTAAAAAGGCCAAAAGAGCAGAGAGAGTAACTATTGAAAAAAGTAAAACAAAATATTTCATAAATACCTTGATAAGCATTTTTGCTGAATGACCAAGACGCAGAAGCGTTCTTATTTCGTAATCATTCTTGGTTAAAATCAACTGTAAGTATTGTATTAAAACCAAAATTGAAAGAAAGACAGTCAACAAGGATACGATTGATATAATTGACAAGAGCACACTTAATGCGCTTTTTAATTTGGCTATAATCAGCTGTGATTTTTTGGATTCCAGCTCCTTTTCGTCTAAATGTTTTTCTAATAATCCAAACTGCCCATCCTTACTCTTTACGACAAGCTGGCTAATCTCCTCCTTATCCTTCTCACCATATTTTTGATTAGCCCAAAGCAAAAATTCTTCTGGCACCAAAATGGATGAAAGCTCATTTGTAAAACCTACAATTCGTGCATGTATGGTTTCACGATTATTTCGAGTACCTATCTTAAGGTTTATTTTTAAGTCGAGAACCAAATTGTCAGAAAGCTGTGGGATACTGCTTGCAGATAAGAAATTATTCATCATCATCAGAAAATCACGAGGCATTATGATGGGTAGGATATCGCTATTTTCATCCCAATCCCAACGGTCTGTTTTCACATCTAAATACCCTTTCTTTACGGATTGAACATAGATGTCAGAATTAAAAGCAGGAATCAAAGGGTCATCTATTTGCAGGACAACCTTAAACGTGTTAGAGCGAATGGGGTCACAGTTTTCAACAAAAGGTTTGGATCGAATCTCTTCAATTTCTTCATTTGAAAACTCAGAACTGCTCAATCCTAGCAAAGATCCCGACTTAACTTTCTTTTGAACAACAATGGTGTTTTTGGAAAGCATTTCTGTATTCTCCCCATAATTATAAATTTTATGTAAAAAATGCAAAGACGTAAACAAAAAGAATAAACCAAGAAAGGTTCCGAGTGAAGCCAAAACAAGCTGCTTTTTGTTTTGGAATTTAAAAAACAACTGCTTCATCATAATTGAAGTGTTTTAATATCCGTAAATGAACACTCTTCTTCTAGGCCCAAAAGAATTAACCCTGCCTGCTCTTCTTTCAGTCTTTTTTCAATAAGCACAGTGCATTTCATTGTGTTAAGCTTGTCCAAATGAGAAAACGGCTCATCACATATGAGAAAATCAAACGGCTTCATTAGAGCTCTTATTATAGCGACACGCTGCTTCTGACCAAAAGAAAGCTTACTTACTTTTTGTTCCCATTTCTCGATGATATCCAAATCTTCAAGCATCTTGTGGGCATTCTCTAAATCATATCCAAAAGCAAATTCAGGAAGGATGGCAATGTTTTCCTTCACTGTTAAATCATCAAACAGCTGTAAATCCTGAAAAACAGTGGAAATGCCTTTTCTTCTTATTTCTGTAAAGGCTTCCATGTCAATAGAATTAATATTCTTTCCATCAATTAAAATAGACCCTGAATAATCATTTCTCAAGCCAAGCAAGTAATGAATGAACGAAGTTTTTCCACTTCCACTTATGGCATGTATTAATATCCTTTCATCTTTAGAGATTACGACATCTTTATTCCATATCGAGCTATTCAAAACTACATTTTGAAAAACGTGAGGACAGAGCTGTTCAAATTTAAAATGCATGTAAAATCGCTTGTTATAAATGATTGATTAATTGTTCTAACATGGTTGTTGATTCATAGGGGCTTAAGCTTATTAAATCAGAATAACGTTTCATCCAAGTTTCTTGCCTTTTCCCATAATTTCTTGAGTTTTTCTGAATCATAGCTATTGTATCTTCAAAAGACATGCCATTTTCAAAATAAGGAATCCACTCCTTGTACCCCACAGTATTTTGAATGAGAATATTTTCCTTTAAAGGAAGCCCTTTAACTTCTTCAAGCAATCCGTTACGAATCATTTCATCTACACGGGTATTGATTCGGTCATATAAATCTTGTCGATTCCAAGTTATACCAAAACGCAAATGTGGATAATCAATTTTTATTTTCTCTTGTTTTCTAATCTCTCCTAAAGTTTTACCCGAAACCCGTATCACCTCAAGCGCTCTTAGAATCCTCATAGGGTTATTGACATCAATACTGTCGTATGTGCTCGCATCCTTGTCCTTTAGTTCTTCAAGTAATAGATCTATTCCCTTGTTTTTCCAATCATTATTTAAATCAGACCTCACCGAAGCGTCACTTGGAGAAGGGTGTAAACCATCTATTAAAGCATCAATAAACATACCTGAACCACCAGTCACCACAATGTATTCGTTGCCCTCATTAAACAGTTGCGAGATTTTCTGACGACCTATCTTCATGAATTCCGCACTCGTTATGGTTAGATCATGAATAGAATGTGAATCAACAAAATAATGTGCAGCCATTTGCTGCTCTTTCTCTGAAGGTTTGGCCGTACCTATACTTAATTCTTTGTAAAATTGCCTTGAATCCGCTGAAATTATAGGCGCACCTAATTTCATAGCTATTTCAAGAGATAAGGATGATTTTCCCGAAGCAGTAGGGCCTTGAATTATGATTAATTTACTCATTTAATTTCCATGACATATATCGCGAATATATGGATTTTACATAATTTTTAGCAGGCCCACGGTAGGCACCGTATTTTACAGGTTTATTTCTGTAATATTCGGGTATGGAAAGGTTTTTAATCATTAATTCAACATTGTCATCCCATACATGTGGGTTATATCCTAACTTTTCAGCTAAACGAACAGCATCTTCAATATGTCCTTTACCAGCATTGTATGAAGCCAAAGTAAACTTTAATCTCTGTTCACGAGACTCAATGTTATCCCACTGATTGTAAAGTTGATCAATGTAACGCATCCCTGCATCTATTTGAACTGCTGGTGGTGAATCTGGGAAAACATTAAAAGAAGGACCTGTATTTGGCATAAACTGCATCATCCCATATGCGCCTCCAAACCCTCTGGCATTAGGGTCATATCGAGATTCTTGATATGCAATAGAAGCTAAAAATCTCCAGTCCCAGTTTCGTTTGAGCGCTGAGGCTTTAAAAAGTTCATCATATTCAGACAATTCAATATTAAGGTTTGTGGTGCTATCTATATCCTCAATATGAAAATTGGTCTCTTTCATATAATCAAAATATTTCTTTCGAAGCAATTTATAGGCATCAGACTCAAGATAATTATCTAGAAAATAATCCAACTTTTCTTTGAGTTTAACATCTGACTTCCTTAATCCAAAAGCGATGTTTTGACGAACAGATAATAGTGTAGCGATATCAATATTAGGATGACATGCCTGTTCAATCCTTGCGGTATTTTCCATTGAAATTGTGAAATCGATTTCTCCACGTGATACCAATTCAATTAAATCTTCTGTAACTGGATAACCTGGAATAGACTTTACATGAATGTTCTCACCAATTTCATCTTCCAAGTGCAGAATCCTCTTCAAAAAAGAACTCTTATTTCTGATGTAAATATTTTTGTTCTTTAGTTTTGAAATATCTCTGACCACACTGTCTTCAGAAACCCTTTGAACAAGAACTTCAAAGGAATGGTTGTAGGGAATGGAAAATGCATGAAGTTTTTTATCTTCCATATGAATGGGCTTGTTACAAGCAATTAAATCTCCCTTTCTCGAATTCAAGTATGACACAAAATCATTTGGATTGGCAATTTCTATCAACTTTAATTGAACACCCAGATGACGTGCAAACGAATCTAAAATTTCATATTCAAACCCGAGATATTTATCCTTATACTCATAAAATGAAATGGCACCGTTTTCAGTCAAAACAGTCAATGTGTCCTTTTGAATTATGGCTTCCAGGTCACTTAAAACCTTAACCTTCTTTGCAGGTGCTTGTTGAACTGAGCTACCACAAGAAGCCAAAATCAAACCAAAAAAAATCATCGCAATTGCTTTGCTCATTCTGTATTCTAGATTAATCTAATATACTGATTTACGGACTTATATCATATTGGTTTCATCTAAGTAAACATTTGTCTTTCTCATAAAAATTCCGTTTATTTGATAGAACTAAAACAAGGATTATGGGAGGCGATCAAAATGAAATTTATTCTAAAGTCGTAAGGGCTGGTAAACGAACTTATTTTTTTGATATTAAAGCAACGAAGGGCAATGACCTTTACCTTACCTTGACTGAAAGTAAAAAAATATGGAACGAGGAAGGTGAGGGATCCTACCAAAAACACAAGATTTTCTTATATAAAGAGGACTTTGAAAAGTTTAAAGATGGGCTTGATGACGTTCTTAATAAAATTCAAGAAATAAAAAACGAAGAATAATTTTTTCTTACTTCTTCGTAATTCAGAAAATACATTTATATTTGCACTCGATTTGGGCGATTAACTCAGTTGGTTCAGAGTGCCTCCCTTACAAGGAGGAAGTCGGGGGTTCGAGTCCCTCATTGCCCACTAAAAACCTTCACAGAAATGTGGAGGTTTTTTTTTGTATCCCTCTTTGAATCCCAGGAGAAAGAGTTTCGAGGTAATTCCTGTCAAACAATCCCACAAGTTCATTTTGGAGTTCGGGATATTTTGCAACTATTTTATGTATATAATTAAAGGCGTAAAAACGTGTGCCAGACTTTTTGTGTACATCTTTCCATATATTCAAACAAATCTCAAACAACCTCCCCTCCTCTTCCTCAGAAAGATTCCGATCAATGATAAGCTTTAGAAGCTCTCTTTGATGACCACATTCTTTTCCTATAATGGATTTAATAATTTTTAAATTATACTTTTGAATGATCTCATCTGACTTATCTAATGATCGTTCCAAGAGCCATGCAACGCGCCAAGAGCTATCCTTAACATCTGAAATGGCATACTCAAGCATTTTTTCGACATGCGCATTGCTTTGATTTACGAATTGATGAACCTCACTCAAGCTAACATCACTCCAGCATCTTCCTTTTATAAAATCCTTTACAAGATACTTAGACATAGCCAAATTTAATAATGAATATCGCTAATTCAGATTATTACATCCTTGTATTTAAAATAAATCTATCATGGCATAAAGAAATCCAACAAAGGTCAATACAATCAACCCCATAAAAAAGCAGTCTGTTGAACGATACCTATCCCTTCCTTCACATGACAGACGTAATATACTTAGCCATATATTGAGTAATGTAATTACATGAAAAAATCAATTTACAACGCTTAGAGTTTTGCTTCAAAACAAAATATTATCTTTAATCCTTACATGGATTTTAAGACAATTAATTACCTCTGGATTGGCGTTGCAATAGTAACCTTTCTTGCCCTGGTCCTGTTTAAAGTGAAAGCCCCGTATGGAAGGCATTCTAATGAGCAATGGGGCCCAATGATTTCAAATAAATGGGGATGGTTTTTCATGGAGCTTCCAGCCCTAATTCTTATGCCTTTAATTGCTCTTATTGGCAACTCTGAAAAAAACGAATTAAGCTATCTCATCATAGGTCTTTGGGTATTGCATTATGCCAACCGAACACTCATTTTTCCATTCAAGTTGAAAACAAAGGACAAGAAGATGCCATTGCTAATTGTGGGTAGTGCAGTCCTATTCAATGGTGTAAATGGATTGCTTAATGGGTATTTTATCGGATTCATGAATCCTGAGCTATTTGATTTGTCTTCCCCACACGTCATTATTGGAGCGGTTGTGTTTTTCGTGGGAATGGGGATCAATAAATGGTCTGATCGCAAGCTGATTTCGTTAAGAGAAAAACAGCAGGGTTATCAAATACCAAGAGGAGGCTTATTTGAATTCATTTCATGCCCCAATCATTTTGGAGAAATTGTTGAATGGTGTGGATTTGCGATTATGGCTTGGAATCTTCCAGCAATTACTTTCGCAGTTTGGACCTTTTGCAATTTAAGCCCTAGATCCTTAAACCATCACGAATGGTATCAAGAAAAATTTGAAGACTACCCAGGAAAGCGAAAAGCCGTACTTCCCTATCTTTTATAAAACGATCAGATGAAAATGCATATACTACTTACCGGAGCTACTGGAACAGTTGGGAAAGAGGCTTTAATGCAGCTTTGTAGTCAATCCTTATATCAAATCTCCGTGCTGTGCAGAGACTCAGCAAAAACAAGAAAATGTTTACAACCCTTCGCTTCAAAAATCAATCGAATTCACATTGACCTTTCCAATCCAGCTCAATTGAAAAATCTTGAAGGTGAATTTGATGTCGTGATTCATCTTGCTGCTGTAATACCTCCTTTGGCTAATGAACAACCGAAATTGACCCATAAAGTCAATTTTTCGGGAACGAAGAATCTTATCGAACGTCTTGAAATCATTAGTCCCGATTGTTTTTTTATGTTTAGCTCATCCATAGCTGTCTATGGTGATCGATTATTAACTCCAAACATCTCTGTAAATGATGTCCTACCGAATCACGAGGAAGATGCATATGCCCAAAGTAAGATTGATACGGAAACTATCATTATGAATTCCAAGCTAGATTGGACGATCTTTCGCTTGACTGCCATAATGGGAGTCAAAAACCATAAAATGACAGGACTTATGTTTCATATGCCACTGGCAACACCTATGGAAATTGCCATGCCAGAGGATACCGCTAGAGCCTTTACCAATGGTGTTGAAAAAAGAGCAGAGCTGAAAAATAAAGCCTTTAATTTGGCAGGGGGGCCATCATGCCGAACCACATATGAAGAATTTCTTGGAATTAACTTTAGAATTAACGGTCTTGGCGCCGTAGATTTCCCACCAAAAACATTTGCTGAAAAGAATTTCCATTGTGGGAATTACATCGATGGAGATGATTTGGAAAACATCACACACTTCAGGAAACACTCACTTGAAGATTATACCCGTCTCAATGAAGAAGCCATTCCAGGCATTCAAAAGTTTTTCACCTCAATTCTGAAAAGTGCAATCAAATTTTTTATGCGACGTCAATCATTGCCCTTAAAGGCATACAAGAACAATGACAAGGAGCTGATAGAGCGTTTCTTTAACTAAAAAGCACCTTTAGTAGCTCCATTTCCTTCGGAACGAGTCGTAAAAATTGACCCCAAACTTCCAATGAATATTGGCCTTATTGTAATTGTTGTCAGAGGCAACGGCATAAACTCCAATTTTGAAAAGTTGTTTTCTGATTCTAAACATGCGCTCTAATCCAACATAAAACTCAACCAATTTATAATTGGACTCTGGAATGATAAGCAATCCTCCCCCTATGGTCTCTTCAAGCTTTAGCTTATTGATGCCCCAAACTTTATTGAGGAAAAATCCATTAAAGTGATGAATAAAATTGGCCTGAAAAAAGGACTCTGTTGTACTGAGAATGGTATCTAAACGCTGCATAGATCTTGTAGGGTCTGAAAAGAACCCATAATCTGAAGTTCTAAAATACTTGTGCTCGATCGGTCTTAAGTTGTTTTTTTTCAAAAATGTACCCGCAGTTACATTCACCTCTGACTTTCCTAATGAATTTAATTCTATCTGATCGTACATTCCAAATTCAAGAAAATCAAAATCAGTTTGAGAACCAAGCAAACCCTCAAAACTCTTCCTGTATTTTAATTTTAAAATGGGCCACTTGTCACTTGTTATTATTTTTTTGTTTTGCTTTAAAATATAACGCTGTCTGATTCGATAAGAAAACTCCAGCTCAGTAATAAAAACAGTATAGTCTTCAAAATCAATAGGTTCTGAATAAAATCCCCATTCACTTGCCCAGTCAGGATACTCAATATTGGTTATCGCTCGCCGTTTCGAGTACTCAAAACCCGTTCTAAAATACAATCCATTCAATACCTCAAGCTGGTGATTGACCTCCACAAGTTTATTGTTCACTCGGTTTGATGGTGAAAAAGTTCCTACTATACTTTGGTATCCGTTAATGAAGTCGTAGGTGTCGCCAATTCGAAAAGACAATTTTGAAAACTTCATGGGATTGTAAACATATCCAATACCAAACGTTCCTTTTATGTCTTTATTTGTGCGGCCATAATCAATCTGAGGAAAAAGCTCAATGGCATGTGCATTTTTAAATTCCTTGGTATATGTGAAGTCAAACCTTTGCCTCATTCCTCCTACGCCTAATAAATCAAACCCATCCATAAGACTTGAAATCCTAAAAGATTGTTTTTTAAATGTGTTCCTGAATCCGACCCCATTGAAAAGGAAATCCCATGGAGTAAACGTATTATAAATGCTGTCTTGTTCTGTCAGGTAACCTTCACTCATTAAATAACGAGAAATGCTATCCTGAACACGAATAAACTCAACTTCTTCAACTTCTAAATGAAAAGGCCGGACATTCTCCCAATAACTTGAATCCCGGTCAAATGCTTCAGGCACGTAAACTTGTTGCTCGAGCCAAAACGTACGCTTGCTGTCATCAAATTCAAATTCGTAGTTGCTGTGTGAAACTTGAGAGCTTCCATGAATAAATACATTGGGCTTACCCAGATAACGCTCGGTGACCAAGTATATAAATTCACGTTTTGAAGGAAGTAGCCTTCCATCAATATTATCGTAGCTGCAGATGATTCTCATTTCTTTAAAAAAGTTCATCGCTCCTTTATTTACGGCCAATTCATACCCCTCAGGCTCATAAGTTTCCGATTTTATGTAAAGCGTTCCTGAAAACAAAGCTTCTTCTTTAAAGATAGGCTCCACGCGTATTTCATAAACAAAATGATCCTTTTCGCGAAATGAACCTTCTAAATAAAAATTGTAATTCGCAAAAGCATTATATGCCAAAGGAGAAATGATAGGTCGATGCGATATTGAAGGTGCAGCAATAATATTTTTAAAAATATTAATATCTGCATCGTTTATGCCCGATATAAAAATATAGGGATTAACCTCTACACTAGAAGATTGCTCACCAAGTTCTTCATCTCCGAATGAGACCGATGCTGTCATGGTATTATTTACTTTGTCCGTATAATCTATAAAACCAGTTATTACATCCTTATATCTGTTTTTGGCTTCAAAATAGGAGGTTCCCTTCCATTCGGTGATATTCATTTTAGACTGACTCAGGGCAACAGAATCTGCTGTAGAGTCAGATTTTAACTCTGTTCTTTTATCTAATGAGGTATAACAATAGGTCTCACATTTATAACGATTGGCAGCCTCAAGAAAACCCTTTCTACGAGAAATGACCTCTTTCATTATTTTCTTGCCCTTTTTTCGCTTACTGTCACTTGTGACTGTGACCTCCTGCAGTTCAACCACACTTGATTGTAAAACCGCATTAAACCGCACAATATCAATATCCACAGTTATGATTGTGTCAAAAGAATCGTAGCCTATTGATGAAATGCGAATATCATAATCCCCCTTACTTTTCAGTTCAAGTTGATATTCACCTTTTCCATTTGAGATTGTGCCATAGCTCGTGTTCTTGAGCCAAACTTTAGCAAAAGGCAATACCCCTCCTTGATCATCACTTATGGTTCCTTTGATCGCCTGCCCCTGAACAAAAAATATTGCACATAAAAAACCAATAATAAGAAGCGCATTGCGATTTGAAACCCGAGAAAACAATCGCTTTTTCATTTTAAAGTCAGTTTAGAATTCGATGCTTAAAACCAATTAACATGCCAAAAAAAAAGGCCGGCTAATGTATACAAGGCATGTATTTAACAATGGTGCCATTCGCATACTTCACAAAAAGGAATTCATTATTTTTAATCTGTGTAGGCCTGCCTAAAAGATCACATATTTCAACGATTTGATTGCTCTCTAAATCTAAGTTTTCGATACCTTCTACCCCACAATCAATTTGGGTTCCATTGTGCTCAATCAGGGTTCCATTATTCACATACCAATGCTGCCAAGAGCCTCCAACTCCATCTCTCCAGTTGTTGAGGTCAAATTGCACGCTTCCATCAACCGTGCCTGGAGCAAAATATACCTTGATTGCTTCCCCGTTCATATTCCAGGTTAATGGCGTATTGGCTTGTATGGTTTCGGGTGTATTAAAAGGGTACTCACAATTGACCTGCAGAAAATAGGCATAGTCGTCATAGTCAGGATGCTCTCCATAGACTGATGCCATTCCATTTTCATCAATACATACGGCCGTATATTCGTCACAGGCAATTCCCTTTGCAGTCACATCATTGTCATTTAATATTCTGGACATAAATACGACGTGTCGTCCTTTTCGGTCGGGATCGTCATAATGCGTATCGGTTATTACATCATCAAGAATAGGCAAATCAATAAACGGCGTATTGTCAATGGTCACATCTGAATCAAAAGGATTTGACAAAGCCGTTGAAGAGGTAACCGTTCCATTTTGCGCTGAGAAGTAATAGCCTCCTAAAATAGCCATACCAGCACTTGTTCCACCAATGGCCATATTTCTATTTTGAATACCCGCATTGATTAAGTCATCAATGACCGTACCTCTCCAATAGGAAATGTAATTCCATTGGTCTCCTCCGGCAATCCAAATCGCCTCAGCCTGATTTATTTTAGAATGAATATAAAATGAATTGACAGCAGAAGGGTTATTAAAAACAATGGTTTCTACAGAATTGACAGAAACACCAAGCTGGTTGTATAAATAATCATTGTATCCGTCTGAACCACTGGTGCGAATCACCAGCACATCTCCCCCATTAGCCCGCTCCAAAAACCAGCGCATGCCATTGTCGTCTTCTGTGGATCCTCCCATAAGACAAACCCCTCCTTTCGCGCTTACGTCAAGATCTGTAGAGTTACCCGTGAAATAACTCGTATAACTTTGGGCCGAACCATTTAGCGCCATCCCCAAGAATAAAACAAAAAGACTTCTCATTACCGTAAATATAAAAAACACTTCCCCAAGTTTCCTACAAATTAAGCAAACCCATCCTTTATCCTTACATTTACAGCATAATAAAAAAACAGGCTCATTTCAGAGCAATACTATATGACATTTGAAAATTTAAATTTGATCCCAGCTATTTTAAAAGCTTTAGTAGATCAAAACTATACAGAACCCACATCCATTCAAGAGAAAGCAATTCCACTCGTATTAAATCACCATGACGTTTTAGGGAGTGCCCAAACGGGTACTGGAAAAACAGCTGCTTTTGCCATTCCTATCATTCAACACATGGAAAAGGATGCCCAGCAATCACACGGTAAAAGAAGAGTAAGCGCATTAGTGGTTACCCCTACCCGCGAATTGGCGATACAGATAGGCGAAAGCTTTACGGATTATGCCAAATACACGCAAATTAATAACACGGTCATCTTTGGTGGCGTTAAGCAAGGCTCACAAGTTGATGCCGTAAGACGCGGTGTCAATGTTTTGGTAGCTACGCCTGGTCGTCTATTGGATTTGATGAACCAAGGACACATCTCACTCGATGATGTCAAATACTTCGTATTGGATGAAGCAGATCGCATGCTCGACATGGGATTTATCCACGACATCAAAAAGATTATCGCTAAACTTCCTAAGCAGCGTCAATCTTTGTTTTTTTCGGCCACGATGCCACAGAACATAGTTGATCTGTCTAGACAGATACTAAGAGACCCAAAAAAAATAGCAGTAAATGCAGTTTCTTCAACAGCAGAAACCATTCAACAGTACATCTACAAAACGAATAAGTCAAACAAACCCTCACTGCTGCTACACATTCTTAACGATCCAGAAATGACCCAGGTCCTGCTTTTTTCTAGAACAAAGCACGGAGCCGATCGCATAGTAAGGAATCTTCGAAAGAAAGACATCAACAGTGCTGCTATACATGGAGACAAGTCTCAAAACCAACGTCAGAAGGCTTTAAAAGACTTTAAAGACGGAAAGGTACGCGTATTGGTAGCTACAGATATTGCCGCACGTGGAATTGATATCGACAAGCTTCGTCATGTCATCAATTATGACATTCCCAACGAATCAGAAACCTATGTACATCGAATTGGGCGCTGTGGACGTGCAGGAGAAGAAGGTGTATCGATTTCCTTGTGTGATGCTGAAGAATTGGCATACATCCGTGACATTGAAAAGTTAACCAAGCAAAGAATTTCAGAAGTATCAGATCATCCATTCCCTCAAACGGACAGGCCGATGAACAATGCAGAAAAGAAGGAATTTGAAAAGGAAAAACAACGTAAAAAACAAGAGTTTTTTGCCAACCGAAACAAGAAGCGAGGGGCTCAAAACCCTGGATTCAGAAGGGGAAGAAGATAAATCGAGCGCTTGTATGATTCAACAAATAGAACATACCCAGCACAATCAAGCCCAAGATATCAGACGGGTTTTTCAGGTTTCATATAAAATAGAAGCTGAGCTATTGGGGGCAACAAACTTCCCTCCTCTTTCTAGGCCTATCGAAGATTTCTATAATTGCCCCAATGATTTTGTAGGGTACTACGAAGAGCATCAGCTGGTTGCCGTGGTAGAAATGAAAAATGAAGCATCGAGTATGCACATCCAGAGCCTGGTCGTGGATCCTGCTTATTTCCGAAGAGGAATTGCCCGAAAGCTCATTGAATTTGTGCTTGAGCACTACGCTATCACTCAGTTTACGGTAGAAACCGGAAGAGACAACGGACCTGCCCGAAAGCTCTATGAGGGCTTTGGCTTTGTACTTGAAAAAACCTATACCGCTGCAGAAAATATCACCAAAGTTCGCTACCAAAGAAAATTGTAGCAAGGTTTTTGAAGTGGCTTGCTTATATTTGAACACATGCGCAGTTTTCTGACCCTCTTATTTGTTTTTTCAATTTCGATACTGTGCTATGGTCAAAACACGCTTACGTCCCGTGTATTGGATCAAAATTGGAGCTTTAAAGCGTTAGAAGATTCCTCTTGGCTCCGAGCTTCCGTTCCTGGCACCATCCACACCGACCTTATGGCCAATGGCATTATCGAGGATCCTTACTATAGACTGAATGAACGCAAGGTACAATGGGTTGATAAAAAGGATTGGGTCTATCAATGTGCTTTTGAAATCAGCGCAGAGGAATTCGTTAGACATCACCACGAGCTGCAATTTGAAGGACTCGACACCTATGCTTCTGTGTATATAAATGACCGCCTCATATTGCAATCCAGCAACATGCACCGCAGCTATTCCGTTGATGTCAAAGAATACCTCATAGAAGGTTCGAACACCCTACGGATTCTTTTGGAATCCCCCATCAAAAGAGGTCTTGAGCTTTATGACGCACTTGATTATACCATACCGGTATCGGCAAACGATCAAGCAGAAACAGGCGAAGTACCTGGAGGAAAACGCGTCAATGTATTTACACGAAAGGCCGCCTATCATTATGGCTGGGATTGGGGACCGCGCTTGGTTACCTCGGGAATCTGGAGGCCCATTACACTATTGAGCTGGGATGACTTTAGAATCAGTGAGCTCCTGCTTACATCACAGCTAAATGGCGATGTTGCGGCTGTAATGGCCCAAATAGAAATTGAATCCAAGATTGAAAACGCAAATGCCGCGCTTCAGCTTAAGCTTGATGACGACATTATTGCCAGCACAAAGCTGCGCTTAAACAAGGGAAAACAAAAATTTAATCTCCCCATTAAAATTGATCGACCAGAGCTTTGGTGGCCTAATGGCTTGGGAAGACAGCACTTGTACAATATAGAAGTAAAGCTTCAACGAAAAGAAGTTATTAGTACTGTAAATCAAAGTATTGGAATACGTAATATTGAGCTTGTAGCAGACAGTACACTCAGCCAACCCAACTTTTATTTTAAGGTGAATGGCGCCCCTACTTTTGCCAAAGGGGTCAACTACATTCCACAGGATATCTTCTTGCCTAGAGTAAAATCAAAAGATTACGAACGTATTCTTCAAGCTGCAGCTGATGCAAATATGAATATGATCCGTGTTTGGGGTGGTGGCGTATACGAGAACGATCGGTTTTATGAGCTCTGTGATTCATTAGGCCTTATGGTATGGCAGGATTTCATGTTTGCCTGCGCCATGTACCCTGGCGATGCGGACTTTTTAGAAAATGTGAAGCAAGAGGCCATTGACAATGTCAAACGATTGAGTCATCACCCATCCATGGCGCTATGGTGCGGAAACAATGAAGTATTGGCGGCCTGGAAACGTTGGGGCTGGGAACAAACGGCCATTGACGAACAATCCCCTGAAATTGCCCATAAGATTTGGAAGCATTATGACACCCTTTTTCACCACATCCTTCCCGAAGTAGTCTCAGAGCACCATAGAGGTATTGATTATTGGGCCTCCTCGCCTAGTGCCTCTGAAGGACTTCCAGAAGAATATACGCATGGCGATACCCACTACTGGGGTGTCTGGTGGGGTAAAGAGCCTTTTGATAATTTCAATACCAAGATCTCGAGCTTTATGAGTGAATATGGTTTTCAATCCTTTCCCGAATACTCCAGCTTCCAGAAATTTGCAGAAGGACAAGACAAAAGCATGTACTCGGAAGTGATGAAGTCACACCAACGCTCAAGCATTGGCAATGCGACCATAGAAGAATACATGGATAGAGAGTTGAGAGAACCCATAGGTTTTGAAGCGCTATTATACATGAGTCAGCTGATACAAGCAGATGGCATCATAACTGGAATTGAGGCACACAGACGCAATAAAGACAAATGTATGGGGTCTTTGTACTGGCAGCTCAACGATTGCTGGCCAGGCGCCTCTTGGTCCAGTATTGATTACTACGGCAAATGGAAGGCACTGCATTATAAAGTAAAAGACGCTTTTGCGCCTGTCATTGTGAGCCACGAGTTTGTGGATGGTGATTTGCTAATTACCATCGTATCTGACCGAATGGATGAATTTGATGGTGAACTCGAAGTGGTCCTTTCTGAATTTAAGGACATTGAAAAAATAGTTCGCTGGAATGAGGTCGTAAAGCTAGAGGCCAACAGTAAAAAACGTGTTCTTGCCATTCCTGCCGATCAGCTCAGCTCAGGAGAGAATCAAAAATACACCTACCTGCAGCTGTTTTTGTACGACAGGGCCGGGATTGTCTCCAAAAAGAACGTCTACTTTCTGCCCTTCAAGGAGCTGGTCCTTCCACGCCCTGAATTGGAATTTACTGTGGCCAACGACAAAAGCAATTTGCTATACCTTACGGTAACATCAAAAAACTTCGCTAAAGGTGTGCATGTCAACTGCAACAGTCCCTACAACTTTTCGGACAACTTCTTTGATCTCCCAATTAATGGCTCCAAAACCATTACGCTTACCATGGATCCGGACACGGATATCGATGCTTTGATTAAATCCATAGAAGTAAGAAGTCTTTGGAGTAGTATGCGGTGAAAATCAATTATATTTAAGGATTGATTTAAACCACTCATAATTTGAAAGCCTACCGACTGAGCCCAGATGAAATTTACCACCTCAAGAAGATAGAACGTTATGGCGGAACTTATTCTTTTCAAAGATGGCCTGAAATATATTGGGGCAACCCGCCAAAAGAGCTGCAATTTAGCGATGTACCCATTAATAGTTATGATACCGACATGCTCGGTGGTTATCACTCCGGAAAAAATGCTGAGGGACACATCGAATTGTATCAGGAACGCATTACCGCCTGTGCGGATGAAATAGCAATTGATTTGGGTTTAGACTTTGAGACGACTTATGCCGATTTGTGCTACATCGTATTGATGCATGAAATGGGTCACTGGTTTACGCATTGGTGCCACAAAGACGCTTTTCAGTATCGACGTAATGGTTATTTATTACAACCCACAGAAGTGAAAGAAACCTTGGCACAGCTTACCGTTATGTGGTCTTTTTCCCGATTGAGTAATGCAAAAGTAAAACGACGTAAAAAGATTTTCTTTCACCTTGCAGAACAACAGTCCCAGCCCTACCAACACGTATTAAAGTTCGAAAGCTTTTACACCAAAAGAGGAACAGTCCTCCGGCGTTTTAATGATTTGTTAGACGAAAAGGATTGGGGTATCGAATACCTTCTGGACGGAAGGAAACACAGCGATATTGTAAAAGACAACAACCTCTAAAAAAGGAATGCTCTAAGGCGCTAGGCTCCTCTTAAAAAACGAGAGAAAACCGACCCTTAAAGCACATTGATTTTTTACTAAACATAAAAAAATTACGTTGTAAGCCTGTATATTTATAGCATATGACCTACCAAGAAATTGTACAGCTCATTCATAAAGACGAGCACTTTAAAGAAGAAATGAAGGACCGCTTTGGCAAACAAGCCGAGTCACACATTCAAAACGCTTTAATTAATGAGGAAACTGAAGACCCCCTTATAGAAGCCATCAATGAAATTCTAGAATCTGGCGGAGAACAAGAGCTCTCCGGAGGCGGCATCTATTCTGATCCTTATGCCATGTGTAAATATGGCAATCATGAAATCTACTGGGTAACTTGTGATTATAACATAGTACAAGGGTATTTTAATAATGTCACTGAGGCAGAAAACGCCTACTACGAATTGCTGGAAGAAGATGAGGATGAGGAGTAATTCAATAAAATTTTAAATAAAATGTAATTTTTTCAAACTTCTTGCGTTAGCAGTATAGAAATCATTAAGAGTTCCGTGAACGTCACGGATGCCAACCGATCCTTCGCAGGGCACGGTGGAACAACAATGAGAGGCTCGCACCTAAAAACAAATAGCGAATCCCATTTTACTTTCTCTTGATGATGAATTGTTTAACCTTTTAAAACTTTTCATTATGGAAAATCAATTTAAAGAACGCTTCAGAAAGCTTAATCCCCTGGAGCTGGTAAAAACCTTCAACAAGGATCTCGGACACAGCGGCTGGGTAGGCTCCCGAGGTGAATTCCTCGTTGCACTCCGCGAGGAATTTGGAAATCGAAACATCTGTATCGATAACATTACCCATAGCAGTGCCATTCGGTCTAGAGGTTTTATTATGAAAAAAGAATCCGAAGCCGTTTATGTGGCCAAAAAAGTGATTCCAAAAAAAGACCTCAAAAGGCAGCTGCCGATCACCATTCTATTGGATTCAGAATACGAACAGCACGAGTGCATTTACCTCAATCCCAAACTGGTATTGATCAATGAACCCATTGTAGACCTCAGAAAGCATGTTGAGCATGGCTGCTCCCCTATTCTATTTGCCGTTCAACACGATAAGGTTCAAACCGTGTTTAATGTCACAGGTATTCAAAACATGTACCTGCTTGGCTTCAAATTCAGTAACCAAATCAAATCTGTGAATTTAATAAATGGGAGAAAGGAGCATATTCTTCAGCTCGCCATTCCGAGCAAAACTTTATTGTTTCTTCCCAAAAAGCTCATTCTTGAATCCAATACCTTTTTGTTGGCCAAAAGACCGAGTATTGAAATGTTCTTAAATGACATTCATTGCATACAAGTATTACCCACTCCTAAAACTCAGAAATCATGAAAAATATAATTCTAATCGCAACAACAGCACTAAGTCTTTTAATCAATTACACCGGCTACTCTCAAAATGAAATTGACCCAAACAATACGCTTGAGGAGGCAACCACTTTTAAAGTAATTGAAGAAAATGGAAAAACACACTATTTTGGTCAGGTATACAAAAACAAGAAAAAGGGGATTGGTACAGAATTTTTATCCAATGGTGACATCCGAACGGGTTATTTTGAAAATGATGAATTCTTGGGAGAGTTCATTGTGAATCCACCTTGGCACATCATTGATATCGATTGTTTCTTCAAGAAAGATATCCCATTCGATAAAATATCTGTTGATCTGCAAATCAAAGATGACATCTCAGCTGATGAGTTTTTATACATCGCTCCATTTTGCGGAAGCATCAATGGTGTTCGCTTTTATGCCGGTATTCAAACCCAATGTGGAGGATATGTCAATCCCCTGCACAATGAAGAAAATGCCGATTATCATGAAATTGGCAAAGCCATGATCTTTTCCAGATGGGACACCAGAAATATAAAAGCGCTTCAAAAAGCCACAAACGGAGTTTGCGAAAGCAGTGGCTATGAAGGAGATTTTATTAGTGTTCGGAATACATTGAAATGGAAAAAAGGCAAATACACCTTAAACTTAATCAACACTCATAAAACCATCGAACTGGATGGAATACTCCACACTTATGTTGAGTTTACGGCCTATGACCATCAGAAGGATTCATCATTTAGCTGTGGAAAGCTCGCTTTTCCAGGGGAACAGCTTGTCTTAAATAAAGCAAATTATATGTTTGTTGAATTGTACAGTGAATTAACAAGAATCAGCAGTACTCCCAAAGGAACGATTGGTATAGGGAACTTCAAATACATAAAACCCGGAAACAATTCCCAATCAAGATTACTGCTGTCATCCGCTTATGCGTTTTACCAAATAAACCACCCTCAGTGGGCAAGGTCATGGTATCAAGACAGAGTATTCAATGTTCAGTTTGGAGAACCTTATGTTCGAGAGTATCCTACTGAATATGATACTTATTATTTAGAAACTTTAAAACGGTCCGAATGAATTGGAAAGAACACTGGAGACACATGAAAAAATTGATGCAGCATAAGGATACCTCTCCTAAAGAAGTACTGTGCCTGACTCCATCCCGAGCTGTCTTAGAAAAAGTCATACAGCGCCACGTAGAGTGGCGCTTTCCAGGTACGACCAATCAAGGAAGAAGAGAAGCATCGTCTTGGGATCTAATCTATTTTAAACGCGAACCGATGTGCAATATCGTCTGGGCAGAATGCCTACTCAATGACGAGTTTCACTTTCGGGTGATGGTGAGGTTAATAGGATAACTTAATATTTTAAATCTTTTTATTATGAACAAGCTAATATTACACATTCCTCATTCTTCTAAATACATTCCTGCTGATGCGGTATACATGGTCAACCAAAACACAGTGGACAAAGAGATTCTGAAATTAACGGATTGGTATACTGATGATTTGTTTTCATCAGATGATGTGATTACTGTAAAAGCAGAATTTTCACGGGTATTTTGTGATCCTGAGCGATTCTCAGAAGATTCCCAGGAGGTCATGGCCCAATTTGGTATGGGTGTGCTGTACGAAAAGAGCGATGAAGGAATTCCAATAAGGGAAGTGAGCCCAAGTCTTCGAGAAGCCATACTCACTCGTTATTACTGGCCACATCACAAGCAACTGAATCAGGCAGTTGAGCAGCAGCTAAAAACCTGCGGCAAAGCTCTTATTGTAGATTGTCATTCGTTCCCCAGTAAACCTTTTGTAAGGGATTTGGACCAAAGCCCAAACAGACCCGATTTTAATATTGGAACAGACACTTTCCACACACCCAAAAGACTTGTTGAATTATCTGAAACATTTTCAAGGAGAAAGGGTTTTCGGTAGGAATCGACTGGCCTTATAAAGGAACTATCGTTCCATTGGAACATTATCAAAAATCAAAAAATGTAGCTTCCATCATGCTTGAAATAAATCGAGCCTTAT
>Ga0209715_1000748_pt1 | contig 27619 bp, 30 predicted proteins | sample COGITO_mtgs_1205_2_FD_184809 | JGI IMG/M metagenome (GOLD analysis project Ga0209715, IMG submission 184809) | Pelagic marine microbial communities from North Sea - COGITO_mtgs_120503 (SPAdes) (version 2) | ecosystem: Environmental > Aquatic > Marine > Epipelagic ... | reverse complement strand
GTAATTGATGGCGCGTGCGAAGGGGTCAACAAGAGGTGCATTCATAGGTCTATAGGTAGGGATGCGCCTAGTGCAGGGCAAGAGGAAAAGGGCGATTGAAGCCGATGCGCATGCAAGCTTAGATAGGGATATGAAACATATTATCGAGATGACCGCTATCGGGGCCAGTTTGGCCAGATGTGCAAACCTTGGTGTTGTCAGACAAACTTGAACACCCTTAAAAGGCACATCAAGTCAATCATCATGCGGCACAGAAATTGAACCACTCTGTGAGAGCAGTTTTACGTTTTTGCTTATAAGTCTGTCTGTTTTCGAGATGTCTTTCGTGATTGAAGTGGTTCTGGATTGGAGCCTTGATGGAAACAAATTTCTGCAAGGTTTGGGTCATCTTTAAAACATCAACGCAGGTACCTAGTTGGGTTAATTCAATTTCAAATTAGACAATCAGGACTGCTCACCATTCAAACTATGCCTGTCGACATACAGTTCAACGAGCAAATCAAACACACTTGTTTTGCCAAAAACTGTACATTTATGCGCCTTAACCCTGTGTAATCCACCAACCCGCGTTAGCTGCCACACTTAGCGGACCATGCCAGGTCGCCCCCGTAAGCCGCAGCACAAACGGCAACAGACACCACTGTGATCAACTTGCCCCGACGGGTGGTTGCGAACCCTGTGGCTTAAGCCGCTCGAAGTCAGCCTGTGACGTTGATGTACTGGTCGCCGTTGGCATACCGGATGTATTTGTAGACGACGGCTCAGTCGGCGAACTTGGTAACTTTGGTATATTAGGCTTGGGCACTGACGCTATTGCTTTTCCCACACGCGATTTGGGCTTGGTCTTTGCCTTCACCTCACCACCTTTGAGCCGTGTATCAAGCTTGTTGGCTAGAAAGCTTGCGGTGTTGGCAAAGGTTTTGATGTCATCAACTGCCTGCTCAAGGCTGCCGCTACCCGAGGACTTTTCAATAACATCAATAAGGCGGCGCAATTCCTCACGGTCATCCATTGCCGTAGCCCCTGCCCTGCGCGCTTGGGGCCTGCAAAAGATCGCCTCGGTATGACAAGTACTGGCCTACAAAAAACCGCAGCTTGCTGCGCGAGTTTGGGCACATACTGCCGATTGGGGTTGAGGCGGTGACTGTATTCGCAAAGCGCCACCTTGATGGTGATCATCCAGATATGCCTGACATCGCCCACGGCATGCTCGGCATGCAGTGTTATCAGTTCATCGGTTTGAACGAGCGTATCGCAGGCTATTCAAAGATGATCGAACAGCATGCCTTGCTGAGTACCGACGCAAGCAGACTCATGCGCATGCAGGGGATTGAGGACCGGTTTCAATGAAGTCAAAGGCTTAAGAAAGTTCTGACGCCAAAGACCATTCAGATACATCCACTTACTTATGCAACATACTGCAGCTCCGTTACGACAACCCCCCATAGGGTCCTATTTGAGGAGTCCCTTAACCCTTTTGATGAGTTTGTTCTCAACATCGGTGTATCTGGCGAGTTGCTCTGCAGCGCGTATGTTATGCTGACGGGCCGCGGCGCTATTGCCATCGGCCATTGATTTCACAGCCTCGGGTGCTGCCCCGCCTGGCGCCGTGCGTGTGGCCACAATCGCCAGCGGATCCAGAGCGGTTTTAAGGTCATCTGAGTCAAGCAGCAGCGACTGCCCGCTGATCTTTTGTGCCGCGTCATCAACCATCTGAGGGGTGATATCGATGCCGCGAAGGCCATTGCGGCTGGCGGTTTTCACAGTCTCGCCGACAATCCGGTATGACATTCGATAATCTACTTTTTGGGTAAGCATAATGTGCTCTGCAAGATCGGTGGCTTGGCTGAAACCACCTTCCAGAACCTCCCACATGCGATGCTGATTGATGGTCAATGTACCAACGACACCTTTCATCAGATCACTTATCTTGGCGGCAAAATCCAGCGCTCGCGGGATCTCTCCATAGGCGAAGATCAGGTTATCACTTCTTGCCGAGGGGCTTTTAACGACCGCAAGGAAACCGGCCAGGCGTCCAATGAGAATGCCGCTGCCGCCTCGCACGATTGATAATGCGTAAGGGTTTCGTTTTTGCGGCATCAGCACCGACGAACGAGTGTAAGGGCCGGCAAGGTCGACATAATCGAATTCCTGACTCGACCAAATTTCCAGATCTTCGGCCAGCTTGGACTGATTTGACAAAACGCTGGTGGCGCTGGACAGAACATCAATGAACGTGTCTGTCTGCCACATAGCGTCGCGCGTGTGGTCGATTACGCCGTCAAAACCAAGCAGGTCGGCAATGTACGTGCGATCATCGAGTAATCTTGTACCGTTAACGCATCCGGCACCGCCCGGGCTTTGGTTGATTTGACCGAGCGCGTTAAACAAACGTTCGCAGTCGCGGACTGCCGGAGGGGCAAACCCTAGAAGGTAATGTCCGAAAGTTGAAGGTTGAGCCTGCTGAAGATAGGTTTGGTCGGCCATAAATACATCGCGATGCCGGGATGCGAAATCGGCAGTCGTTTCCGCAAACGCGCTGGTCGACACAATTAACTCAGCAGTCAAACGTCGCAATGCGATACGCAGTGCGACTCGGGCCGCTTCGCGCCGAGGCCGCCCAGCATGCAGCCACCCGGCGGCATCGCCAATCTGCGCCATAAAGTGTCGTTCGCGAGAGTTGTAGGGCTCTCCATATCGGGCGTCATAGGGGAAATCGGCCGCATCTGTTTTATTGGCCTCTAACAGCACGGTCAGTAGTTTGTGTGCCGCATCATCCGGTATGATTTTGCGATGCATCAGGTCTAGGACATGGCCAAAATCCGCAACGTTGAGACCATGATGCAACAACGGCGCGTCGGCGATCTCCCAAGCGAAACCGGCATCAATCAGTTCCTGCGCAGGCCCATCTGCTGATGGGCCTTCCAAACGGCGCGCGGCTGCATCCACTGTTAAAAGGGTCATAATAGGTCCTTTGTTTGTGTTCTTTTTGCCGCTTTGGGCTTGTTCTGAATACCGGTCAAGAAATCGACAAGGGCGACTATGCGGCCATGTGCAGTTTTAAAGTAATCACCGACGCTATTTTTTTGGGTCAAGATGAAAAATAGCTGGTTCTGGAGCTTTAGGCCGGAATTTGGCATTCGCAATTGCGTCATGCCCAGCTTTCTGTTTCCGAAGATCTTCGGTCACAAGCAGTCTTGATTACCCGATCAATCATCAAGCCTGAAGCCCCGACATCTACTTTGGACAACTGGCCGAGTTCGGCCTCTGTCGCGATTCCCTCAAGCATCTCAGACACCGGGTGACCCTCTTCGCGCGCCTTGCGATAAGCGTCTTGCAGAATATCCTGTGCCTGGTGTTTTCCAAGTCGGGCGGACATATAACTTAGTAAATGCTCAGATGAAGAGCTTAAGCCCAGGTTCCGCTTCATCGCGGCTGAATTTACTTCAAGGCCGGCTATGAGCTCTCGTGTCATGGCGAGTGCAGCCAGAGAGTAATGGCACATCTCGGGGAATGCAGCCCATTCGACCTTCCAACCGCGTGCGTCTCGTTCGTGTACTTGCACCATCGTTTCAGTCAACACGTTGGCTTGAGACCGTACCAGACGGGCCAACCCCACGACTTGTTCGCTGGATTCCGGATTGCGTTTATGCGGCATGGTAATGCTGCCGACTGTGCTAGACTGCGTCCGTTCCGCCAGCTCTCCAATTTCTTGTCGTTGCAAATTGAAGACTTCGTCCGAGATGCGCGCAAGACTTGAGATCGCCATTGCGCAGAAATTGGCAAATTCTGCCAGCCGGTCGCGTGCGCTGATCCAGGCGATATCCGGTTCTTCCAGATCAAGTTCGCGGCAGAATGCTGACCGGAGATCAAGCGCTTGGTCGCCGAAAAAAGCGAGTGTGCCAACCGCGCCCCCGAACTGCGCAAAAAGCAAACGCTCGCGCCCTTCTTGTAGGCGTTGCAGGTGGCGGCCAATCTCGTCTGCCCAAGAGGCAACCTTTAACCCGAACGTAATGGGCGAGCCAGGCTGGCCATGTGTCCGGCCCACCATTGGTGTGTCGCGGTGCGTTTTTGTAAGCTGCAAAAGATCGCGTTCCAGCAACCACAGATCACGCCAGATCAGCGATCCGACGGCGCGCATTTCCAGTGCCAGAGACGAATCTGAAATGTCCTGAACAGTCGTGCCATAGTAGACGTGTTCGGCAGACGATGCCGGCAGCAGATCACGCAGTACATGAATCATGCCAAGCGTCGAATGGGACGTTTCACGGGTCCGCGTGGCAATGTCGTCTATGCTAATGTCAGCGTCCGCGAGCCGGGCAATTTCGGTGGCAGACTCAATCGGAATTATTCCACACTGCGCTTGTGCTTTGGCCAAGCTGATCACAACATCGAGCCAACGGGCAACCCGCGCTTTTTCGCTAAAGATTTCTCTTGCTTCCGTTGTCGTCCATTGGTGTCCAAAGATTTTGGAATCAATCATGTGGGAGTCCATGCTACACCATTCTGGTTAACGACCAGCTCTATTGCCTCGCGGACTTCATCAAGCGAAGAGCCCCATGGCACGAATGTCGCCGAGGCGCGGTCTTCTATGCCTTCTTGCAACAGGCAGCACCGGGTTAGTATCGCGCCAACATCTTTGTCGATATTACCCACATACCGCTTTGGGCAAATATCTACGGTTTTCGGGGATGAATTGTAAAACCAGCTATGAATCTGGTGCGATCGTTCACATCCAAGCAATGTCCAATCCGCAACTTTTGGCCGCTCGTCAAGATAGGCGACTTCGACACCCTCCAGATCCAAGCCCGAACCCCGGCAGGGCACTATCACGCGCTCTGGAAGGGGGTCGCACTCGTCGGCAAGCTGAGTACGGCTGTCAATCGCGATGGGAACAACAACGATAGGTGGCAGGGTTTCTGCCACGTCCAAAACACGCTGAACTTGATCAATCAGCTTGGACGGGAACGGGGGCACGATGTCCAGGACCTGCAGCTTGAGCGGCGCTGGATTCAACAGGAAACTGACATGTGAATAGCGCCCTTCAACGACGACGCAGGAAACATCCCGATGATCCGCAGCAATTGCAGCCAATTGGGAGGGGATGCCAACATCCGTTTCGCTGGACCGAACATAGCGACACTGATCTGGCGTTGCCAAAACGCGAACATGTTCGATGGGCGAGAACAGGTCGTCGCTTTCCGGCCGGTCAACCTCAACCAAAGCAGTCTTGTCGTTATTGCGGGCCACGATAAAACGCGTGCGCATATACGCTTCTCGACCGACGAAATGCTTTTCAAGCCAGGCCGGCTCAAGCCTATCCAAATCCGTGGCAATGGCGACCTGACGATACCGCGACGGAACGACATTGGGAGTAGATTTATCAAACGCAAACATCAGTATCTCTATTCAAATTGGGTCATGAGCCCGAGCGTATCAGCGCGCAAGCCAAGTCGCAGCGTTTCAAGACCCAGTACCTCATCGATAAGAATATTTCCCAGATTCGCTCCAGGTCCTAAATGGCGCAGCAAAAATGTTTGCTGTGCCCGTTGCGGTGCCTCATAGATGATTTTGCCTGCATAAGCAGAGTTTTCAAGATCATCAAACAGTGAAAGACGGATTTCTCCAGACCCTTCGTAGAGGCCGACCGTTCCGCTTTCGCGTCCCTCAGCCACAATCCAATTGGCCCCGGCTGTTACGTCGCCTTCGATCTCTTCGAGCCACGCTTCCGGCGATGCGCGTTTTTCAGGATCCTTGCTGCCGACTTCTGCCATAACTTCAAATCCGTATTCACGGGCGCGCGAAATCAGGGCTCTTTTATCTTGCGACGGTATCTCAACCGCCCCGTCGGAGACTTCCACACAGTCAAAGCCCATGGCCGAAGCGAATTGGAACATTTCTTCGGCAGCGCCCTGAGACCAGGCCAGTTCCAGCAAGGTTCCACCGGTACAGGCCCTGATACCCGCCGCACGCAATTCGACAACTTTTGTATGAACAGCGGGATCCAAATAGGAGGTTCCCCAACCAAATTTCCAGATATCTATGTAATCAGCGACCTGCGCCACCACCTGGCGCGTTGTCATAAGGGTGCACCCCTTATCGAGAACGTGGGTCAGCCCGGAATTGCGGGGTTTGACAGGCCTATTGGGAAGCCGCAAAAATGACGGGCGTGGGTTTGCAAGCATGTCCAACTCCCAACTGGCCTTTACTATTACACTGGTTTTATAAATTATACTGTACATTCTATGTCATATACGACACGTAGTCAATGTGATCGTCGTTCGGACAAATCTGTATCTAGGCGAAGGTTTTAAAACCAGCCGAGGCCAATTTAGCCTCTTTCCTTGAGCCGTGCATAGAAGCGGCGAGTCCGAGGCCAACCAATATCGCCCTGCCCGACGAATGCCCGATTGATGCGACACGGTTAACCGCAGTCGCCCACTTCGCCTGCGCCATCATTGAACTGGTTGGGCTTGCGCCGGATTTGATCGGTTCAGCGGCCCAGAGCAGATCATGAACAGGCTGGATGCTCTGGCCGATAGCGGCCCAGTTAAGAAAGCACCGGCTAAGATTCGTGGTCGCCGCCTGACGGGCGATGTCGGCGGGTTCGTTCGAACCCGGATCTGCCCAATGTGAAAAAAGCAAAAGACCCGCGAGCACATCGTCTCCGGTAGGGGTTAGCCCACCGCCTAACCCTTGGAGTAGTTTTTGGGCCTCATTCAGATCGCACCGCCTTATCGCATCTTCAGTTGACGACCAAACATGGGCGATATCCTGAGGAACCGCATCAGGCGTGTAGAGTTTCGCAAGCACCGGAACAATTCGGCGAAGGCGCGCCGGGAGGGGCTGCGCCGGCTGATATCGCGCCGCAGACGACAGATCTATGATGCCGGTTTTTATCAATAGTCTTGCCGGCTCGAAATGCACGACTGACTGCTCAGGCGGGAAGCGTGGTAATGTCTTGAGCGTCAGGTGGATCGGCCCAGGTGATATTTTTCTTTGCCCCCCCACAGCGAACAGCGTTTCGGCAACGCGGACGTAAAATCCGGAAGAAAATGTTCCGACAACACTACCCGCGCTCCGCCCCATCTTTGTTGCAGACCGACACGCCTGAGTGACGCCGTCACCAATTGTGTCAGCTGCAAACAATGAGGTCTTCATCACGCGAGACGGCGATCAAGATCCAACAGCGCGTCGATAAAGCACGCGATTGGTGCCCATGCAACACCGGCGCCAACTTGTCCGGTTCCAGCGGATGCATGAATAATACCGGTGTTCACTGCGGGTGTGACCGACAATTCAGCCACTTTACGAACATCCACTCCCACTGGGGTCCCAACATTGTCAAGAATAGGCAGGCGGAAACGGGTGCTTTCGCCCACACAAATCCTTTGCATACTACGTGTTGCAGCAATCGCATCTGACATCCGCCCACCAAGGAAACCAGCAACCGCGGGCGAGTTTGCCGCAGCAGGGCCACCAAGGCCGATCAGCTCCAACACGGCACTGTCGCCAATGTCAGGGGCGCTCGTTTCCGGGCCAAACCCAGGATAATAAAGCGCATCCTGAATGGGTGGCGATTCGGTCATGAACCATTGGTTTTCGACGCCGGGTAGCTTAACGCCGTAGGTCGTACCATTTCTGGCCATCGTTGTGACGATGCTGGAGTTCGCAACAGACGAAGCGGAATCGACCAGCGATTTTGCACCAGCCATAGCAATGTTGAGGAACATAAGGTGGTTCGCGCTCAGGAAGGTGGCTACTTCGGGTGCTGAGCTATGTGAGCTGCGCACCAGATATGGTAGAAGGTCGCGCAGGAACAGGTTTGTGGTTGCCTGTACACGCATATGAACATCATCGCCCATTGGCACGCCTTGAGCGGCAAGCGCCAGAACATCAATTTCACCTTTTGCGGTAACAGCTTCGGCGAGTACTGGTCCGACAGCGTCGCGGACAAACCGCAACCGTTCAATGGCTTCATCGCTATCAACACCAAACCATGCAACAGCGCCAGAGCCCTGATTTATACTTGAGTAAGCCGTCGTGCCGCCAATAGCATTTTCGATAACATAGACCGGGGCCGATGGCCCGATCGACGTCGCCATGGGCACAACTGTTGAATGTTCATTGGCTGGCATCAGCTCGACTTCACCAGCGGCAAGCATTGTTGTTGCGTCAACAGTATTGGCAACCCAGCCTTCGGCAACAACTGCGGCTTTGATCGAGCGTTGCAACGGGTCACACATGTCTGCCCAAGCGATGGCTGGACCGCAATGCATAACCGTGCGCTCGCCCATTCCTGGGATCACCGCACCGGCTCGATCTACAGCCTTCAGCTTTGGGACGCCATCATTCAGCCTAGTGACAACCTCGGCATTTGCCTTGTCGATAATAGCGGCTTTGGGGCCCAACAATCGGGAAAGGGCGGCGACAACCTTTGCATCGCCCCCACCTGGAATTCGCCAATCGACCCCGACTGCCGACGCACCCTGATCTCGGACCGAATTTTCAAAAAGAGGGAGGCCAATATTAACGACACTGGCCGTGTCCGGTAGCTTAACGATAGGTGCGGATTGCATAAGAGCCCTTTCAACGCAAAGTGAAGTGTTAACTATCCGATACATTATTTAACTATGCGACTTAAGTCAAATTTGACCTTGAAACCACGTGCTCTGCACCCCGACCGAATGCTGGGTTGCTCCGGTCGAGGCAAAGCTTAAGAGATTGCCCGAAAGGGGCAAAAACATGTTGTCGCTAATCACTCGCTGGTCATTAATCACTCGCTGGTCATTGCTCCGGCAAATTTTCCGGAAATCAGACCAAACACGGCACCTGCGATCGCAGATGCAGAGATGAGAATAACCGAGTTCTGAAGTGACACCGAGGTCAGCATCTCGTTGGTCATAACGTCTGGTGTTTGCAGCAGGTAACCGAACGAGGTGGCAATTCCGAAAACCGTGGCGGGAATTGCGTCAAACAAGGGATTATTTGCTGCGAGGACACCAACAGCAACTGCAGCGCCAACAACGATGCCCGCCCAGAGTGGCAATCCAATTGAATCCGCCAGTGGAACATTCAAAATTATCAAGGTTCCCGCCCAGGCCAGAATGGCACCAAGAATGCCGCAGAGGATCAGGCTCTTGAACGCCCCCATATCTGCGCCAAGCGCAAAAAAGCCGGCCCAAAAAACGAATGCCACCCAAATAAGGTACACTCCGCTGAGTGGGCCTAGGGCTAGGTAGGTCGCGATGACACTGATGACTGGTAAACTTATTGCAAGTGCATTGAGAGTTTTCATATTCTATCCTTCACTGTTGGTGTGCGAAATTAATCCCTCGAGAGGGTTAGAGTTTTCGCTTGTTAGCGTTGTACGTCAGATGGATCGGCGCTGTGTTAGGGCACACCGATACCTTGTAGCAACATAACATCATGACGCTTGTGATGTCATGGCCGTCGTCTCTAGGTGAATTTCTATTTCAGATTTCAGCGTATTGGTTACGTAGCAAACGCGCTCTGCGGCGTTGACGAGTGGCTCTATCTGCGCGGGGTCGCACCCCAGGTGGCATTCGATTGTTATCGCGCGAAACCGCGGGCCATCATACGTTCCTGTGACACGTACCGACAGATCGTCCAGTGCGACCGATTGCTTGCGGGCACAATAGGCGAGGGCAATCGTAAAACATGACGCGACCGAAGCCAGTAGCACAGCCGTCGGTTCCGGACCTAAATTTGTTCCGCCAAAACGTTCCGGCTCGTCCACGGTAATTGTAAAATCACCAGCCTTGACGTCACAGCATAGCCCGCCCCGCCATGTGCTTTCTACAACGCGATTATTGGTCAATGGCTGTGGCCGTGGTCATGATCATGGTCGTGCCCATGGGGGCGTTTGCAGAAATCTGTTGTCAGCGAATCAAGCTCTTGCTTTGAAACCAAGCTTTTTCCGATAACCAGAGATTCAAGCGCAGCAAACCAACGCTCATAATAGTTATAGGGCTCCTTGATGCTATCATGGGTTTTTTCGTAATCCGAGATTGCAGCGATCAAGCTCGCCTGAAAATCGGACCATTCAAAAACGCCCAACTCGACAAGCGCAGCGGCAATTCCAAAGGCGCGGCTTTCCCACGGCTCTTTGAAAACCAGCTCACCGTTGGAACGTGGCAACGAGGTCGGAGAATCCGTGCCCAGGCTTTCTACAATATCCATCGCGTTATGCCTTTACCACGGCGACGCCAACCATGGCATCGCGTGAGACAAGAAGGGCGAGTTCTTCTTCGGAAAGCCCGTCCGTGTTTTCAGGCCGACTTGGCAGGATGAAATACCGGTTTTCTGCGCTTGAATCCCAAACCCGAATTTTAGTTTTTTCAGGTAGATCAAGGCCCATTTCGCCTAATAGCTTGCGGGGTTCACGAACAATACGTGCGCGATAGGCCGGGTCTTTGTACCAATCTGGCGGAAGACCCAACAGAGGCCATGGATAACAAGAGCAAAGCGTGCAAACGACCACGTTATGCTGTTCCGGCGTGTTTTCGACAACGACGATGTGTTCACCTTGCGGGCCGCCAAAGCCAAGCTCTTTGCATGCTTCGACGCCATTCTCTAACAGGCGCTTGCGAAATTCAGGATCAACCCAGGCTTTCGCAACCACTTTCGCCCCGTTCATCGGGCCTACGTCATTGACATAGCGGCTGATAAAACCGTCAAGCATTTCGGTCTTAACCAGCTCACGCTCTACAAGTAGCGCCTCCAAGGCTTCGACCCGGAGCTGCGGTGATGGGTAATCGTCGGGATGAGGGTGATCAGTCATAGGGGCTCCATATAGCTTTCAAACAAGTCAATGCATAAGGTCGACGGTTCTGCGTCATCGCCCCAAAGCTCTGCGGAGGTGAATTCAACCGTGTATACGTGCTGCGCGTCTTCGCCTGTAAAATGTGCAGTGCTGTCAGGAAGTACAGCAGCGGGCCGAAGTGCGGTGATGACACCAGCATGGCCACGGATATATGCCGGAAGGCGGGTATGCCCTGACTTACGTATCGTACTGGCGCGCACCCGCTGGCCAACTTTGAATTTGGGCGTGTCGGCGATTTCGCGCAGCGAACCAGCGCCGCCCCGCTCGTATTCTGGCTTGTGGGTTTCGACATCTGCAGGTTCTTCTACATCTTGTCCATCAATGCGACGGGCCCGGGCTTCGACCGCTCCGGGCGCCAAAATGCCACTGTCTACCAGCAACTGTTCCGCACAGCTGAGCCAGCGACCGTAATATCCATTGCCAAGGTAATCCATGGGATGCAATCGCTCAAGGCTGTGGCGAAAAGCGTCTAAGTTTGTCCCGGAAACGCCCATCGACATCAGACCCAACGCGAATGTTCGCGCATGCCAGTCTTCGGAAAATACAGGTTCTTTAGGGTCGATTTTAACGGTCCCCCAACCCTGCATTCCTCCCATATCATGAATTCCGTCCATAGTGACTCCCCTCAATTGTTGTCGAAGATTACCAAAATTCAACCAGATGTCAACTATACGATATGTACGTTACTTACACGAGATGACAGGAGAGGATTAAGTCGTACAGCGTTTGGCTCGCTGGACGAGGGCGATGATTTACGATGGTGGCTTCGACCTGGATTTATTCCGAAAGCTACCAGAAACCCGTGTTGGTCAGAGACAGCATAATGCGTCGGTTTCCGATCTCGGAAGGCTGCCGGACTTGGTTGCAATAACGTTGAAAAAGTTGGATGGGCGCAAAATGATACTTAAAGCACTAATATTTGATGTAGACGGCACGCTTGCTGAGACCGAAGAAGTTCATCTGCATGTCTACAATAAGATCTTCAAGCAGGCTGGGCTTGACTGGCAGTGGACTCGTGAGAAATTCATCCGCTTGCTGAGCCACGCTGGCGCCAAAGAACAGATGCGCGCCTATTCGGATGAGGTTGGCCAGGGTCTGAGTGACACTGAAATTTCAATATTGCACGACCAAAAAATGGCCAGTTATGAAGAAACTCTGCGCGCCGGTGGGGCGCTGTCACTCCGGCCCGGTGTTCACGACCTGATCAGGGACGCGCGGGACAATGATCTGAAACTTGGTGTTGCGACGGCATCTCATCGTAAGAATGTTGAGACGTTATGTCAGGCGTGTTGGGGTCAGCAGGCAGATCAAATCTTTGACGGTGTCGCGACGGGTGATGAAGTGCTTTCAAAAAAACCGTCCCCTGAGGTTTATCAGTTGGCACTGAAGCGTTTGGGTGTTTCGCCAGAGACTACCATTGCCATCGAGGATAGCCAAAACGGTATTCGCTCAGCGAAAGTCGCGGGTATGCGCGTGTTGATAACGCCGTCGGAGTTTTCAAATCTGGACGATCTGTCAGATGGGGATTGGATCGTGCCAAGTCTGGAGCGAGACGACCTGCCTGGCGTTGTTTTGAAGAGCCTTGGTATGCGTCCGGCGCTATCGTATATTGAACGTATGCTGGCGGGTGACTAAGCCTTCTGCATTCATGTTCATGAATCCTAGCTTGATTTGCGCCGCGCAGTCGCGGCCAGCTGACACATCGTCGACCCATCTATTTAACGAGGTGACGATTCGTCTTTTGATGGTTGTGATTGCCAGCTCACCCGGCTTTTGCGTTGATTACAGGCAAGGTCAACGACGCTTCACTTTGGTCGGCGTAATTCCGGCAGTAGCTGCGCGCGATGCATTTGTCATCGCTTGATCGAACCATTGCAGATGTGACACTCATGTTGTCTTGGAGGGCGAAAATTGTGACCGTCTCGAACGGATCAACATTTCCGAAATAGCCGATTTCACGAGTCTGAACCGGAGCGGTTGAACTAAGTCTCGGGCATTCATAACGCTTAAAGATTTGACAATAGTTGGCAAAATACATGAAATTCGCGGCGTTAAAATCGACCGACGGATTTATGGTGTGCTCTCGCATTTTGCTTAGCCCGGTGTCGTCATGCTGACGCAATTCCCTGCACCGTTTCCGGGTTGAATCATAGATCGTTGCGCCAAAAGAGTCCGAGTGAAACTCGATCGCTGATTTTATGAATTTGTTGTTGCTGTTACCGTTGGTGGCTGAAAAAGTCGACATCAACCGAACTGTCGCCACAATATCGGAATTGGAATTGATGTAGTTGGTCTCAGTGATGAGGAATGGGGCTTGCAAGCTGCGCGCCGCACATTCGGTTCGGATCATGTCGTCCTCAGAAACGCTGAAATCCCTGAAATACGTGACCGATGTGTAGACAAAGCTCGCGTAAACTCTGTCTCCTTGAGAGTTTGTCCATTCGGTCGGCAATTTTTCAGTTAGTTTGGAAATCAAAGACCAGTGGTGGTTGCCGGCATTCGACAGGCAAAACGATTCAGAAAGACCAAATATATCAAGATGGGGCATACCCGCCCGAAATATCTCACTATGCGTATGAATCTCACTTACTCCCATATTCAGCGCGGGTTTTGTCGACTGGCGATCACCATGCACCGCGAATTCAGTCGACAAATTTCCGAGCCAGTTCTCTGCCTTGCGGTTAATGTCGCAAGGCAGAGAACTTCTTTTCGTAGGTTGCCAGTGCCGAACATGCCCCGCATTTTGCGCATCCCGCATTCATTTCGGTCGATTTAATGCCGCCGTCGTGTAACATCTGCGCCAGTGGCTCAAGAATGCTGTGCATGAATTCGGAACTCGGCGAGGGATGACTTTCCATAGGTGTCCCCGCAATTGGCACGAAGGGCACAACAAACGGATAAACCCCAGCAGCGACGAGACGTTTACAGACCGACAATATCTGGTCTGGAGTGTCGCCTATGCCCGCAAGGATATAGGTTGTAACCTGGCCGCGGCCAAAGACCTTAACGGCTGCATCAAATGCGTCGAAATATCTCTCGACAGAAATCAGCGCCTTGCCTGGCATAATGCGGTGCCGGACGTCTTCGCTAACGGCTTCCAAATGCATACCAAGTGAATCAATGCCGGCATCTTTCATGCGTTGATACCAGATGTCATCATCAGGCGGCTCACACTGGCCTTGAATGGGCAAATCTATAGCGGCCTTCACTCCAATTGCACTTTCGCACAGGATTTTCGCGCCACGATCTTTGCCCGGCGGGGTGCCCGTCGTCATGATCATGTGAGTGACGCCATCCAACTCCACTGCAGCTTTGGCGACTTCACCAAGTTGTTCAGGAGTTTTCCGTTCGATCGTACGCCCGGCGGCAAGAGATTGGCCGATTGAGCAGAACTGGCAGGTCTTGGTTCGGCTTTGATACCGGATGCAGGTTTGCAGGATCGTCGTCGCAAGAACATCCCGGCTGTGCAGGGTCGCTATCTTTGAATAGGGAATGCCGTCGGCTGTTTCGCCGCCGTAGAACCGAGGGCGCAATTGAAACTTTACCTTACCGACGGCAACGCCATCACGGCTGACTTTGCTATTGCCAACGGCGTCGGGCTTTTCCACCACATAAGGGCTATCGAATGCTGAGGCCGTGTGGACCGGAATCATGACCGTCGTATCATCGATGGTCATCGCCGTATGATCAGAAGGCCCGGCACCACCGCGGCGACTCTCGCCGCTGGAGGCCGGATCGACCAAACGCACCCCCGAAGATTGCAACTCGTTGATCAATTGCTCAACAGGCATGGGCCTTGGCACAGCTTGTGCTTTCACGTTCGGCTTCATGGGCACTCCTTTGTTCCAGACGCAGAGCGGCTGATGGGCCGCATAATTACCGGCTTTCGGTTCGGGCATGATTTTAGCGATCTCGTTTGGATTTTCCCTCACACGCTTGCAGCTAATTGTCGGATTCGCCCTTATTGATAGTACTCTGTCTTGTGACACTCAATTCAGTCTATGTATAAAAATTTGTGCTGTCAATATTATCATTTCCTATAGGAAGTGTACGCACCGGATGGTTGTTGAGGCTCTTAAAATCTCGCTATTTTTCAATTATGTAGCCAAGAGCTCCCCTTGACTTGCATGTCCAAATGCTACAATATACAGTCAATTTAGTGTTTGGAAAAATGAAAGGCTGTCAATGAAAGAGTGGATACCCGAGCTTTCTGGTGATGAATCACCGCGTTACATGGCAATTGCCAGCGCCATAGCCGAAGACATTACGTCTGGCAGGTTATCTATCGGGGAACGCCTTCCGCCTCAGAGGGCCCTCGCCAAAAAACTTGGAATACATTTCACGACAGTCGCACGCGGGTATGTTGAAGCTCAAAATCGCGGGCTTATCGAATCAAAGGTCGGGCAAGGCACATTTGTAAGCGTAAGATCGCGCAGCCGAAGGCCATCGGAATCCCACCCCTCGCGTCCGGTCGACCTTACAATGAACCTGCCGCCCGAACCGAATGATCCTGATCTGATCGAACGGATGCAGGCCGGTATCAAATACGTTGCTCAGGATATTGTTTCGGTTCTGCGCTATCAAGGATTTGGCGGAACCCAGGCCGATAAAGACGCTGCTTTGGGTTGGCTTGCTCGTCGGGCAATGAACCCTCCACAAGAGCGAATATTTGTCTCGCCCGGCGCCCATGCGGCATTGGCCGGTATGTTGACCATTCTTGCCAATCCGGGTGACGTAATCTTAAGCGAGCAAATTACATATCCGGGCATCCGGTCCATAGCGGCTAAGCAGGGGTTGAAACTTGCTGGTATTCCCATGGATGAGGATGGAATCGAACCATTGGCCCTTTCCAAAGCGTGCGAGGCTTTGAAACCAATGGCGATTTACCTTAACCCGACACTGCAAAATCCAACAACGCTGACGATTCCTATTCATCGGCGAAGGGAAATAGCGGCCATAGCCCGCAAATATAATGTGCCGATTATCGAAGACGATGCTTACGGCTTCATTCCTGCGCGCGGACAGCAACCAGCACCGTTTGCCACAATCGTACCAGAGTTAACCTGGCATATTGCCGGTCTGTCAAAATGCATTGGGGCCGGACTCCGTGTCGCATATGTCGTTGTTCCGGATACGCGTTCATCCTGGCCTTTCGCGTCGACTTTGCGGGCTTCTACTGTGATGGCGTCACCACTCACAGTAGCCCTGGCAACCAAATGGATCAACGACGGAACCGCGGCTAGTATTTTGCGGTTTATTCGGCTTGAAACAGCGAAACGCCACAAGCTTGCATCCGAAATATTGCCGGAGAATTCCTTTCGGGGTAGCCCACTGAGTTTCAGTATTTGGGTCCCGCTTCCTGAACTTTGGTCTCGAACGGCGTTTGTGGAGCACATGCGCTCAACCGGGATTGGTGTTGTTGCCAGCGATGCGTTTGTCGTGGATGGAGACCCACCGGAAGCAGTCAGAATCTGCCTTGGCGGCCCGACAAACCGTCAGCAGATCAAAGGCGCGCTGGAATATATTGCGCATGCACTTACAGAGTCACCGGCATTGGCCTCTGCATTTTTGTAGCGGTGCTATCATGCCACTACTATGAGCGCATCAAAGTGATGTAGAATTTTCACTCGTTTCGCAGGACCATCCATATCATCTGAACTGGCTTATCGGTCAAATTCGCCCACTGATGCGGAACGGCGCCACTGAATTGAAGGGAATCTCCGGTTTTCAACAGATATTCGTTCCCACCAATATGAAAACAAACGGTGCCTGATGTAACATGTACGAGCTCTTCACCGGGGTGCTTCAAAAGCTTTCCACCGCTGGTGGCACCGGGTTGCATAGTCGCGATTGCGGCGGCCGATCGGAAGTTTTTGTACGACCCGGTAATCCCTTCGAGATCTAACCCTTTGTGGGGCGTAAAGACGGGGCTACGTTTGTCGCCATCAGTATAATGAATTGGTTCGGGTGGGGTGTCATCCTCTTCAACAAAGAAATTGACCGGTACACCCAGCGCAGTGCTCAGCTTCAGCAAAGTCGTAATGGTGGGCACCATGCCGCTGCGCTCAATTTTGTGAATGGCTGGGCCTGAAACATCACTTTTTGCAGCCAGTTGCTGCAATGAGAGCCCCTGTTCGCTGCGCAGGTTCAGAACCTTCTGCCCAACCCGACTGACAATTGCTTCGACGTGCTGGAACTCGGGATTGTGCTTGACCGGTTCGCCATTTTTTTTCTTTGTTTCTTTTAAAGGCACGTGGCCCTCCTTGTTGAATCTATTTCAAGGCATCGTTGAATTAGTCGCAAGCACGCCAACGAATAGTATATCTGGTACATCTGGTGCAACCCAAAAAGCTGCAAATTTTCCGTAAACTGCAGTATTTTGCGACTCCAAGATGATTGTGTCCGTCGCTGTGCGGATAAGTGGAAACAGCATCGACAGACAAAGCGAAGAGCACTATAAGTAACATAGAGTTTAGTTTACGACACGGGGCGAAATGAAGACAGCAGAAAATTCAAACCCATTTCTTGATTCCGTGGTGAACGAAGTAAGAAATTACACCGGGGTTACCGGAAAGCAAACCATTAGCCGGGCCCGTCAGTTTGTGCAGCCAGGTGACCCTATTCATGGACCCGGTGATGATGGTGCAATTGTCGAGGTGGCTGGGCATCAGGTTGTTGCCTGTGGGGAAGCGATTTCGCCGATTTTCGTCAATGGTGACCCTTATGGCGCGGGCATTGCGGCGATTTTGGCCAACGTCAATGATGTTGCTGCGATGGGAGGTATTCCACGTGGTATTGTGAATACAGTCACCGGCCCCAAGAACGGTATAGACGACGTGATGCGCGGCATGAGTGATGCGGCAAAGATGTATGATGTTCCGATCATCGGCGGTCATTTGACCGAAAGCGAGGGAGAGAATTCTCTTTCAGCATTTGCCATTGGTCACGCAGAACAAGTGTTAACGATGGCGAACGTGCGTCCCGGGCAAGCATTGCTGTTTGTGTGTTCACTCGAGGGTGAAATGCGGTCAGATTTTCCATTTTTCACGACGCTAAAACGTCAGGGCCCAACTTTGGCAAGAGATGTGCGGCTATTTTCTCAGGCTGCTGCTGAGGGTGCTGCCGTTGCTGGCAAGGATGTGTCGATGGCGGGGTCACTGGGGTCGCTGGCGATGTTGCTGGAGTATACGCGCTGCGGCGCCGAAGTTGACATGCGCAAGCACCCAATGCCGGCGGACACCGATCCGCTGCGATGGCTGATTTCATTCCCCACTTATGCGTTTTGGTTGACGGCTGAACCCGAAAGGATTGCGGATTGTGTTGAAATATTTGAATCCAAGGACCTAATTTGTGCGCATGTCGGCAACGTGACCGAAAACGGCGCCGTGGTTCTGCTAGATGGTGAGCATCGCCGGACACTTCTTGATCTAACATCCGAAAGCATCACAGGGCTGTGGGCCTGAAAAATATCTGTCACACTATCGATTTTGCATCAGGCATCAGGCTGCTGGGCAAAGAGCCTCGCCACCATTGTTGAAATCACTGTCAGTCACAAAAAAATCTGGGCGACCTGGCCAATCCAAAGGAGGGGCCGTGGTTAAATCGAACAACATCGGCTGATGCAAAAGGCCGTAAGTTTTTTGTTCACCGCCATCACGGGTCCAACCGAGCCGCTGAAAAAATCTAACGTTTGCAAGTTGAACGCTGGCTTCCATTACGACACCACCCTGCGCAGCGGCAGTCGCAGTTGCAAAGCGCACTAACTGAGCACCAATCACCGGCCCCCGGTGATTTTTGAGCACAGCCAGTCGATCACCTTTCCAACGCCCGTTATTGTCAATCGGATAGAGTCTGACAGATCCGGCGCAACTTTGACCAAAGGCGGCCAAGACATGGACGACACCTGGCTGTACGTCCCAGCGATCAACATCGGTAAAGACCAGCACGCCCTGTTCGTTGACAAAAACACGATGTCGGACCGCATAATGAGCGGCCAAGTCAGTATTGTTCTCGGCATTCCATACCGAGACGGGTTGTTTTTCCAAGGCTACGCTCCTTTTGGAGTCGGTCGCTGACCCTGCAACAGCCCTGTATAAAGGCAGACACAGGCAAATTGTTCAGCGCAATCTGGTCTTCACTACCCACTAAACTTATCATCATTTAGTCCGTGTGTCTACCAAAGGAAACGATTGGGTCGTATTGTTACCAGAGATTCCTAGCACGCGATAGAAGCAATTTTGTCCCGAGTAGTTTGCTGGCTGGCGCGAAAACCTTCTTGTGTATCGTGTTCCACCCAGTCCTCCACACCCGGCTCAACGTCGAGCAAATCTCCAGTCTTCGGGTCGAGTTTGATGGCAGACACCACATAAACAGGTGAACCGGTGCCCGGATCTGCCTGTACCATCGACATCAGGGCATACCCCGACGCAACATGCATCTCAGTGCTGCGATAAGGGTCAAATAGGCCTCTCTCTATGCTGCCCGATTCTTCGAGCATCACCCAAGGGGAGCTATTTTTTTGCGCCTCACGTATTTGTTGTTGGCGGACTTCCCGTTGTTTTTGCAGAATTATTTCACGCTCTCGAAAGGCAAATGCGGTGCCGGCGACTTTGCTTTGCGGTAAATTATTTGTTGAAAATCCCTGCGCACGCGCAGCCTTGGTCAGCATCGCTTCGGCGTTTTCCCACGCGTCCGTCAGTTGCCCGGTTGAGGTAATATCCTTCAAATCATCTGCCAATGCACGGACAGTTAGAATAATCTGTTCATATTGGACTGGCTCTATACCAGACAGGGTGAAAAGCTGTCTTTCGCACTCGCTCCAATATGCACTCAGGCTTTGTCCGCCCGCCGTCACAATCATGATCTATCTCCATATTGCAGTATCTTGCACCACTTGTTGCCACCTAGCGGCGAAGGGGCTTGTTTCGTATACGATATGATGTTAACTATGGTATATCCTTGTTTAGTATATTGACTGACTAGCCGATATACCAGCGCTTTTTGCGCCAAGTCGCCGCAGAGAAGTAGGAGGAATTATGACTAAGATTGCAGTCGTCGCACTTGGTGGGAACGCTCTAACCCAGGAAACCCAGCAAGGTACCCAAAATGAACAATACGAGAATGCTCTTGCGATGGCGAGATCTGTCCGGTCACTGATACGGAAAGATTGGCAAATTGTCATCGTCCATGGCAACGGTCCGCAAGTGGGCAATCTCGCGATCCAACATGAAGAAGGTGCCAATCTGGTACCAGCTCAACCGCTTTTTGCGCTTGGTGCGATGACGCAGGGTGCCCTGGGCAGCCTGATCTCGCTGGCCTTGCACGAAGTGTGCGGCGCCGAGATTTCTGGCGTTGTTTCGGTTATCACACATGTGGTTGTTGACCCCGAAGACCCAGCGTTTGCGAACCCGACAAAACCAATCGGTCCGTTCTTCAGTGAAGAAGAGGCTGCGAGTTTCAACAAATCGCGCGGTTGGACAATGGTTCCTGATTCTGGACGAGGATACCGCAGGGTTGTCGCGTCGCCAGAGCCAAAAGCCACGCTAGAGGCTGACGCGATATCAACATTGATCGATTCTGGTAATATTGTCGTCGCAGCCGGCGGTGGTGGAATTCCTGTCATGCTAAAAGATGGCGTTTACAAAGGTGTGGATGCCGTTATCGACAAAGATTTTGCTGCGGAACGCATTGCCGATGCAGCGAATGCAGATGCTCTGGTGATGGTGACCGGCGTCTCCACGGTTATGCTGGATTTTGGCAAAGAAACGCAACGCGCCGTCGAGAATCTTACGGTCGCAGAGGCGGAAAAACATTTGGGCGACGGGCAGTTCCCACCGGGTAGCATGGGTCCAAAAATGTCCGCTGCAATAGAATTCGTGAGTGGGAAACCCGCTGAAGGGCGCAGTCGATTTGCCGCAATTACCACGCCTGAGCTGGTATATGCGACACTTGATGAAATCGCTGGAAGCGTCATTGAGGGCGGCCGTGGCACCTTGATCGTTCCCAACGCTGTCGCATCATACAGTTCGTCAAAGGAAGCTGCCGAATGACCCAACTTGTTACTGTACATCCCAATTCATACAAAGATAGCGTTCGGCTGCTTGAGGCGACACGCGCAATCCTCGGAGCCGATGGAATAGACTATGGCTGGGCGCTTATGGCGACTCCGGCCAACCTAGAGATCCTCGAAGGCGAGGGTTTCAAGGATGGATTGGAAAAGGCCGGCGCAAACGATCTGGTCTTTGTAGCCCGTGGTGAAACGGAAGAAGCCGCAAGTGCTGCGATTGCAAGCGCTACAGAGGCGCTTTTTGGTGCAACAACCGGCGACGATTCTGAAGAGAATACTGCCGCGCCCGATTTGGCATCCGCAATAGGCGGTCAACCGGATTCTAACGTGGCGATAATCTCGGTACCCGGATCGTATGCGACACTGGAAACACACAAGGCGTTGACTGCCGGTCTGGATGTATTGCTCTTCAGTGACAACGTGCCGCTGGAAGACGAAATCGAAATGAAAAAGCGCGCTCAGGAGCTTGGCCGTCTGGTGATGGGTCCTGGCGCAGGCACTGCGATGCTGGCCGGAATCGGTCTTGGATTTGCAAATCGCGTTGGAAAAGGCCCCGTTGGTATTTTGTCCGCTGCAGGGACAGGTGCACAGGAAGTCATGGCGCTTCTTGATCGCTGGGGCGTCGGCGTTTCACATGTTATCGGACTTGGCGGGCGCGACCTTTCGCCCGAAGTTGGCGGTATGATGGCAGAATCAGCCATCCGCGCGTTGGACGCCGATGAAGGCACCAAGGTGATCCTGCTGGTCTCTAAACCGCCTTCGCCAGAAGTGGCCGAGAAGCTTTTGAATCTTCCGAAGAAACCAATGGTGGCGGCGTTGATCGGCCTGCGCGAGGACATTCCGGCACCGGATCATGTAAGCGTGTGCAACACGCTCGAGCAAGGCGCGGCAAATACGGTCGCGGTGCTTGGCAAAGAACGCCCCGATGTTGTTGGTGATTTAGCGGCGAAAATAGATAAAGCGATCGCTGGCATGGATGGCGGTCGAGTACGACTTTCAGGTCTCTATAGTGGCGGTACATTGTGCTATGAAGCGATGACCATTGCGACAGATTATGTTGGTCCGATTTATTCCAACATCCCATTGGACAAGAGTTGGAAGATCGAAACCGCACCAACGGGTGCGCATACGTGTCTTGACCTTGGCGAAGAGGAATACACCGATGGGCGTCCTCACCCGATGATCGATACCGAAGCGAGGATGGGCTTCCTGGAGCAACAAATCGCAGACCCTACCGTTGCTGCAGTTCTACTTGATGTTGTGATCGGCGATGGTGCGCATGAAGATCCCGCGAGTATCCTGGCGCCAATGGCGGGCCGGATCGTCGAGTCCGGAGCAGCTGTCATCGTATATGTTCTGGGCACAGAAAATGACCCGCAAAACTTTGTAGGCCAGCGGAAAATTTTTGAAGAAGCTGGTTGCATTGTTACCGAAACTGCGGCCAGAGGCGCGCTGGCAGCGGCAGCATTGGTGGCTCGAGATTCTTCCATAGTGAATGCGGACCTATCGCGGATACTGGACTCTGCCAAGGCATAGGCTGATCATGCGCGCACATGTGACTCGCAAATCATAATTAGCAGGGTACTAGGAAAACATGGCATCAACATCTCCCCGCGTGGCTTTGACCACATATTCAGTCAAACCGCGCGGTGGTGTTGTTCACACACTTGAGCTTGCAGAATCTCTTCAGGCTGCAGGTGTGGACGTCACTGTTTTCGCAATGGGCAGTCCGAATGACGGTTTTTACCGGGATGTTACCGTCCCGGTGGAAATCATTCAGGCGCCAGACTGGGTGGATACGCTTGAAAACCGCGTTTTCAGCTGGATCGATGCGATGGAAGCCGGTCTGAGCAAGTTTCGTGACTCGTTTGATATCATTCATAGTCAGGATTGTATCTCGGCACGTGCTGCGGCGCGCGTTCGCGATTCAGGGGCTGATTTCCAGCTGGTTCGCACAGTACACCATGTAGACGACTTTACCACGCAAGCGCTGATAGATTGCCAACGCAACGCCATTCTGGAGCCAGACCGGGTCCTTGTCGTCAGTAAGCTTTGGCAACAACAACTGATGGATGATTACGGTGTCCAATCCGAGATCGTTACAAATGGTGTCCGCGCTGAACGTTTCGCAGCGCCTATTAGTGCTGAACGGCGGGCTGAGTTACGTAAGCAGGCGGGGGTGACCCATGATCAGTTTCTTTACCTCACCGTTGGCGGAATCGAGCCACGCAAGGGCAGTCGTTTCCTTGTCGATGCCCTCGCCGAGCTGAATTCCACCAGGCAAAATACTCCGGTCCTGGCGGTGATTGGCGGGCATTCATTTCAGGACTATCGTGAATACCGTAAGGACGTGTTAAACTCCCTTCCGGATCTCGGTCTCGAACTGGGCAAAGATATTGTCTTACTCGGTACTGTGAGTGATCAGGAGTTCCCCGAATGGTTTAGCGCCGCCGACGGTTTTGTATTTCCATCCATCAATGAAGGCTGGGGGTTGGTAATTCTTGAAGCGGCCGGCGCATCATTGCCGGTGGTCGCATCAGATATCGACGTGTTCAAAGAATTCCTGGTTCACGACAAAGACGCCATACTGACGCAAGCTGGAGACCCGGCATCGCTAGCACACGGTATGGCAAGACTTTTGGATGAACCGGAAACGGCTAGTAAGCTGGCCAAAAACGGGCCGGTTCTTGCTGACAGATTTCAATGGTCAAATACCGCCCGGCAGCACATCGCTATTTACCGAGATATCTTTGCGTCCCTCACGCGGTAATCCGCGATGAACAGATCGCGATCTCTAATCAGATGGCTGCAAGTGAAGGGTTCTCACTGGCCACTTTCGCTGTGGTTTTGATCTGTATGTCCCTGAATGTCATGGGCACTGTGATCATGGCCCGCAAGCTCGGCGCTTGTAGTGTCAGCCAGAAGATAGCCAAACCCAGTGCCAAAGAACAAACCGATGATGAGGAATATGAAGGGTTTTTGCATGTCAGGTCTCAGTGCTTTCACTTTGCCAGAAATATCCAGATAGCAGACCTAACAACACCCAGACGGCAAGGCCCACCCCTAACGTACGTGAGGCATATAGCGCCGCTAGTTCGGGCGGCGCAGCACCTGCGAAACTGTCAGGTTGCGGTGCCCCAATCAGATGCGGGGCCAGTATCAAAACGACAGCGATCACCCAGAAGGTCAGCGATTTGCCAAAGGCGATCATCCCAAGGGCCAGTGCGGTCGCAAAAGAAGTGAGCCACCACCAGACCTGACGGTCGCCCAAATCAACCGTCGCAACGCCGGGAACTTCGGGCGGCAAGGAAAATGTGGGTGCAAAATGAAAAACGACAAAGCCCGCGATGCCCCAAATTAACCCACGATGCGTTGTGATTGCTACGCCGCATTCCTCGGCAATTCCCATACAGGCCACCAACAACAGTGCATAGCCCACATAGAGCAATGCCGAAAAGAGAACCAACAAACCGTTACGGATCGTCAGGGCGAACGCTGGAAGATCGGGATGAGTGCTGATCGCCTGGCCTCCAAAATGAACCAGCTCACCGCTCTCATACAGTTCAGCATGCAACAGGACGGGTTGAATGAACAAGAATTGCAGCGCCGCAGCGACCAATCCTGCACAAAATCCAGCAAGCAATGCGCTGGTCAGGACTTTTTGGAACATTGCTAGATCTTTCCAAATTCATTTCGCTATTAGTGGCAGGGAAAACCAGTTGCGTGACGAACGTCGTGGGCGGCGTCGTGCAGCGCGCCGGCCTGAACGTGGCCAGCAAGGATAACGATACCAAGACCAAAGATCATGGCGGCCATAAAGGGCAAAAAGGTAGATTTGCCGGCGGGGTGAACCAGTACAGTCATTTTTTAGTCTCCATTATACCTCTGTCCTGAGGTGTGGTTAAATACTTACAAAGGCTGGTGTCCGTGCGCGCGTGTCAAAGCCATGCTACGGCATTTCCGCGCCCAATTTTCCAGTGACAAATGGCAAGCCCTCGTGGCTTGCGAAATAAGAGTTTTGCCCGCCGATTGTTTTGTCTTCGCACGGTCTAAGTTCAGAAACTTGCCCTGCGCGATTTAGGGCCAAAACATAAACCGTCATCGCGCAGGATAAGATAGCTGTCAAGTCAGAGTGTCCAAGTCGAGAACACGAGAGCACGCTCTTTGTAGGCCTGAATGTTCGCATCCAACACATCAAGCGGGTTGAAGGCTTGTACGCCCGGAATCAGATCGTCTTCGCGCATGCCATAGAGTGCGCCCATTGCGAAACGGCAGGCGTATATTTTGGCGCCTTCGTCCATCAATGTTTTCAGCTGACGATTGTAACCTAGGTTACCTGGGAAGCCATCTGCACCAACGGCCGGGTAGCCTCGTCCGGCGGCTGCCATCAGAACACCGGGCCCGTAAAGGATAAAGGTCAGTTCAAAACCTTTACGCTGCAAACGAGTAGCCGTCAGCATGTTTACGAGACCCACAGAGCCTTCGAAGGGAACGGTATGCATAAATACATACGCTTTTTGACCCTCTTCGGCTTTGTGATCGGGGAAAACTTTTTCTTCCACGTTTAAAATAATATCGCCTTCTTTGGGCGTGTCCACTTTTAAAGTTTGAGGCATATCAGCTCCCTTTGCTGGTTAGTTGTTAAACGTCCGCCACGGATACGATATCCATGGTTGAACCTTTCTTTCACGATCATTTGGATCGGAAATTCTTTCGCGGCCAGCTTTTCTTGTGACTGCCCGGAATAGATTGCATGACGAGTTTTTTAAGCCCCCAGGGCATCATGTGGTAAACAGGAATCAAAACCCGTCGCCAGATGTTGTCTTTCAGACCGCGAGGCTTATTCGGCGCATTGAATCCCTTACTGCGCGCCATTCGATCTTGGGCATCACACAAAAGATAGTGCTCAGAATTCGTTCTAATCCATTGCGGGAACGTCATGGCACTTATACCTTTCCGTCCAATTTCATCACTGCATCAGCTGCTGCGATTTGGATCGGTTCGTTAAGCGCACCAATCGCTGGCGAATAGACGTTTTCCATCGTTGCCAACGCATCGATTGTAAGGCCCGCTCGCGAGACGACGCCAAGGAAATCTGCGCGTTCCTTGACCCCCTCCGCACCAACCATCTGCGCTCCGACCAAACGGCGATTTGAGGGATCAACAAGCAGCTTGACCGTTATCGGTTGCACACCGGGGTAATACCGCGCCCGCGTGATGCCGGTGGTCGAACCGACGATATAATTCATACCAACCGCGGTGGCGGTGGTCTCTCCGAACGAAAGGCCGCCAATCATGGTCTTGCCTGCCAGCATTCCCCATGGGACATGGACCGGTTGGTAAATACGTTCGCCTCCGCCGGCATTAACACCCGCGACTTTTCCTTGGGCATAGGCGTGACTGCCCGTCAGGCCCTGCAACGGCAAATTTGTAATACCGTGGACGATTTCTGCGCAATCCCCTGCGGCGTAAACGTCAGGATCTGAGGTCTGACAACGGGAATCGATGACAATACCGCCGGTGCTGCCAATCTTGATGCCCGCGGCTTTCGCCAGGTCATTATTGGGCGATTTTGGTGTCCCAAGAATAACGATATCCGCCTGAACGTCGCCGAATGTTGTTTCAACATGGGTCACGGTCTTGTCGCCACGAATGGCGGTGACCTTTTCACCCCAGCGCATGTCTACACCTGCATCTTCCCAATCCTTTCGGACCGGTTCAATAATATCTGGGTCAACCACATCCGACATTGGCCAGGGGTTTGGATCAATGAGGGTCGTTTTGATTCCGCGATGCACCATGGCCGAGACCATCTCAACAGCGATTGGACCGCATTCAACCACAACCGCTGTTTTGACGTTATCTAAGAACTTGTCCCATTCCATCGCGCTGCGGATATTTTTGACTCTGTAGATACCATCAAGATCTTCGCCGGGGATGCCGAGTTCTTTGTAGAGCCACCCGGTGCAGATAATCAGCTTGTCGTAGCCGATCTCGCCCTCACCCTGAACCTGAATCGTTTTCTTTTTGAGGTTGATCGAATCTACGGTCGTTTCATAGTGAACATCGATGCCAGATTTGACGTATTGCTCTTTCGTCGCAAGGAACAACCGATCAAAAGAGTCGATTTCCTTACCGTGTACAAACGGAATCCCACATGGGCTATAGGCCACATCTTCGAATTGTGTATAGACGACGATTTCAGCGGACTTATCGGTGCCTTGGGCTGCGCCTGCTGCGCCCAACCCACCTGGGCCTCCTCCGAGCATTACGATTTTCACTTAAGCTTCTCCCTCCAGATATTTCACATCCGATATTGTTGTTTCGTATCATAGATATTTTTTGGGAAACCGTCAAGCGAACTGAATTTACTTTGAAAATCAACTATTTGCCGGATGCATTTACATCACGGCAGACCTCGGAACGCGATGACTCACCCAAAAGCAGGCGACTGCAGCGAAGCCGGAACTGCCAGATTCTTACGTTGCAGCCATATTTCAGCCCTCCCACAATTCGGATGCGATCAAATGTCGGCTATGCCTGTGGGGGCGTGCCTTCACAGTTGGAAACAACGGCATCAACTTGTATCAAAGCGTCCATCGGGGTGTTGTCAGACAAACTTGACGGTTTCGCGGTTGATCCCTATTTTTGGTAAATGACAACATGTTCTCCCTTTAAATATTTCAAGACTTCACCTGAAATCATCC
>Ga0209715_1000747_pt1 | contig 27625 bp, 20 predicted proteins | sample COGITO_mtgs_1205_2_FD_184809 | JGI IMG/M metagenome (GOLD analysis project Ga0209715, IMG submission 184809) | Pelagic marine microbial communities from North Sea - COGITO_mtgs_120503 (SPAdes) (version 2) | ecosystem: Environmental > Aquatic > Marine > Epipelagic ... | reverse complement strand
TGTTGGTTCGCCCCCCCCTTGAGTTTTCACTGTCTCACAGATCTGCTTAGCCTTACCTAGCATACATGTCAGTTGACACGCTAGTATGTCATATGACATTCTAGAGTTGGTATAAACAAAATATCTAGGTATAGATCAAGAGGGAAGACTATGAAAAAGAATAAACTAAGTTTGCTCGGTATTTTTGCCGCGCTGATTGCTGCAGATGTTTCAGCAAAAGAAGAGGCGGGACAAAAAATTCTCAACAATACACTGGAAGAAATCATTGTCACAGCACGGAAACGCTCTCAGGTTTTACAAAAAGTACCGATTAGTATCACTGCGGTATCCGGGGAAGATCTAGAGTATGCGGGAATTAAGAATGTCTCGGATCTTGCTCTCGGCGTGCCGGGTCTTGCAGTAACAAGCACTGGACCCGGACAGACAGAAGTAATTGTCCGAGGCATGCCAGGAAGGTCTGGTAATTCGCCCACCATCGGCTACTACCTCGATGAAGTGCCAATATCCGCCACTACTCGCAATCTCGATGTGATGATGTTCGATCTGGAGCGGGTTGAGGTTTTGCGAGGGCCACAAGGCACGCTCTATGGCGCCGGTTCAATGGGTGGTACTGTTAAGTATGTTGGGAAAAGGCCGAATTTGTCCCAATTTGAGGGCCGCGCAGAGACTACCCTGTCGCATATCGATGGTAGTAGTGGATTGAGCCGAAAAGCTAATGTCGTTCTCAATATCCCCCTACAGGACGAAAAGCTTGGTTTACGTTTGCTTGGATCCCATCAATCTGACAAAGGTTTCATCGACCGCTACGCAATTCATCCATCAGATTTGGCAGGAATTGATCCTACAGTTCCTGTAAAACCTGGTGCGAACTCGATGACACAGAACGGATTCCGAGCGATTCTCGAGTATGTTCCCAATGAAAACCTGACGATTACGCCATCGTTAATGCATCAGAAGCTTGAGGTCGACGCACCGTACCTGATTGATGTTCCGCCGGGTTCTATAGAAGATGAGAAATATATTCAGACACGCTTAACTCGCGAGGACCGCGAGGACGAGGTGACTATTGCAAATCTGACAGTGAACTGGGAGCGTGATCTATTGGGGGTGACGTCGTCTACCTCCTACTTCGAACGCGAGACCCCCGGAATTGAAGATTATACTAAAATCGCTACGGCGCTGCTTGGGCTACCCATCAACGTGCCATGGGAGCAGCTTGATGATAACAAAACCGAAACGTTTATTCAGGAATTACGTTTGGTGGGTTCGAAGGATTCACTGGACTACCTAGTCGGTATTTACTACAGCGATCAAAAGCGCCATCTCCCAGATATCAATCCGTACAGTGCTGAAGCCCTTGAGGTCTTTGGGGAAGAAGGGCAGATATTCGGTTTTGATACCTCATATGAATCAGACCCGCGTTATAAACTTACGGAAAAGGCTATTTTTGCAGAAGCTACATATAACGTGACCAATGCCCTTGCGGTTACTGTTGGCCTGCGTGCCTTTGAATTCGAGTCAAGTTTTACAGATGCCGAGGTGGGGTTATTCACTGGGTCCAACGAGCCCGTATACCAAGAGGGCGAATATAAGGATGATGATATTACACCTAAGCTTAATGTTTCGTATCAAATGAACGATGACACAATGCTGTTCGCAACGGTGGCGGAGGGATTCAGAAGTGGTGCGGCAATCTCACCAGTCCCTGAGGCGGCTTGTGCGGATGATTTGGCAGCACTGGGTCTGTCTGAAACTCCTAAGGGCGTGGGATCCGATTCAGTTTCGAGTTACGAACTGGGTGCCAAAATGCGGATGATGGATCAACGGATGAGATTAAACGGTGCGGTTTATTTTCTAGACTGGACGGACATTCAGCAGAACGTTTCGCTATTTTGCGGTTGGCCTTTCTCCGTTAATAACGGTGACGCAGAGGTCAAAGGAGCTGAACTCGAGTGGAACTTTGCAGCTTCCGAGGCGCTTTCTTTATCAGCGATGGTTAGTTACACGGATGCAAAGTTGACCTCGCTCGCCCCGGGGGCACAAGGGTATTTGGGCGCTCCTCTGCTCAACGTACCTGAGTGGGCATATTCTGTAACTGCAGATTATTTACTATCGCTAACGTCCGATTGGGATGGATTTGTGCGAGTCAGCTACAATTTTGTGGATGAGGTCACGCGCCTCTACGATCCGACAAGCCCTTTTAATAGTGTTTCTCCGAATAAGCGGCTTGATTTGCGGGTTGGAGCTTTCCAGGAGGATCTTTGGGAGATTACATTATTCGCACACAATGTTCTTAATGACGTCTCCGAGTCTGGGTTGTTCGGCTCAAATACATCGGTAAATCTGCCCAATACTAGGGCCGTGGCGATAAATCAACCACGAACTGTCGGGTTGACTTTTAACTATAACTTCAACTAGGCCGGTAGCAATCTTAAGGCCATGTCGATGTGACCGACGTGGCCTGTAGATCCTCATCGTGACTTAACGTTTAGGGAGCTCAACGCGCTGAGTGATGGATACTTAGTAGACATCTCGTGAGCGAGATAAACATATCCATAAAGCACAACTCTACCCAATAAGGACAGTGCCAAAGTTAGAAAACGACTGGTATGACACTGCTTGACTTACCCGATAGCCCTGCTGCTTTACTGTGGTCCAAAGAATGATGAGCTTGTGCAGGCATTGAGGGAATAATCGTGCTTTTTTTGCATCGAATCCGGCAAGTTTTAGTTGTTGCAAAAGGGTTATAAAACTGTGTAGCATGTCACATGACATCTGTCATTTGACATGTCGGAGTACTTTAAATAGGCTCGCGTATTTGGGCTGTGCTTACTATAACAATCAAAATTTTATCTTATGAGGGGAAATCTATGACTAACAATAAATTGGCTCTGACGGGAATTTTTGCTGCGTTATTGGCTGTGAATGTTCCAGCTAACGCAGAAGAAAGCTTCAGTGGTATTGAAGAAATCCTAGTGACGGCAACAAAACGGACGCAGAGTCTGCAAGATGTCTCCGTCTCGATGACTGCGTTAAGTGGCGATAAGATTGATGCCTTTGGTTTTGAGGATACGCGAGATATTTTTTCGCAAATACCCAACGTCTCCTCTAGCGAGGGTTCATATTCTGCGGACATTACCATACGTGGTAACTCAACATTAAACCCCACACTTGTGGGAGAGGATAACGTTGCTCTGTATTTTGATGAAGTGTATCGCCCCGCTGCCTTCTATGGCGGTGGTGTGATGATGGACTTGGAACGCGCCGAGGTTTTGCGTGGCCCCCAAGGCACATTATTTGGGCGCAATTCCACCGCTGGACTGGTGCATTTTATCTCCCGCAAACCCACTGAAGAACAAGAAGGCTATCTGAATTTTGAGTATGGTTCCTATGGTACCAATATTGTTGAAACTGCCATTAGTGGACCAATCAGTGATCAGGTGCGTGGCCGCTTGGCGTTAAAGTATCATCAAGATGATGGCTTCCAAGACAATCAGGGTCCCGCAGGCGGTAAGTTGGGCGTTACCGATAGAATAATGGGTCGCGCCCATTTGGATATTGATATCAATGATGATATGAATCTTTTGCTTTCATTGGAAGCCAGTGATGCAGATGATATTGGTAAGGCGTTTAACTACTGGGGTCTTTATGATTCAGGGACATATGATCCAGAGACAGGGTTTTATAAGCTATGTGATGCGAAGCGCGCCTTAGCCAGCCAATGTGTTGGTGGTGGTGCAGCATACGGACTGCCAGAATGGAACGACCCTAACCCCGATGTGACTAAACCCTATACTGAGCATGACCCGAGTGCGGGCGATGGTCGATATACCCTCGAAACTGAGACGGTAATAGCCAAGCTAACCTGGCAGTTAAATAACGATATGGAGCTTGTTTCAATCACTGCCTTGGATAGTATCGATCGCTATTTTAATACTGATGAAGATGCCAGCGCAGTTGGAGTGTTTGGCGGTGCTGCCCAGTACGACGATACCTATACAGTGGACGGTGACCAATTTTCACAAGAGTTTCATTTATCTGGTGGCGATGAAGGTAGGAACTGGCTGGTTGGTTTGTTTTATTTAGATGATGATAGAGGCTCTACCTCTAGTGTGGCTGGATATGAATGGGGAGAGGGAAACCCGGACACTATCGCTAACATCGATACCAAGTCTTATGCGGTGTTTGGTGAAATTAACCGCTCTTTAAGTGATACGCTGAGTTTGGTGGCTGGTTTTCGTTATACCGACGAAGAAAAGGAAGTGCAGATCACCACGCAGGGGCTTTCGGGCGCAGATCGTCTTACCGATGAAAACCTATCCGGTAAACTGGGGCTAGAGTGGCGTCCCCGCGATGAGATGATGATTTATACTAACCTGTCCACCGGCTTTCGTTCAGGAAATTTCAACAGTGACCTGTTTTTTGGTGACCTGAGCGCATTAACGTCAGTAGATTCAGAGGAAGTAACTGCGTTTGAACTGGGTAGCAAGTCCACACTAATGGATGGACGACTGCAGTTAAATGCAGCGCTGTTTTATCAGGATGTTTCCGATAAGCAGGGCATTACCTATGACTCAAACTTGGCAGCACCAGTCAGTCGCTTAATCAGTCTTGGTGATGCGGATATCTATGGCGTAGAACTTGAGCTACTCGCAGTGCCAACAGATAATTTGGAGTTGAGCTTGGGTATAGGCTGGTTTGATGGCGAAATCAAAGCCGATCCAGGCTATATCGTTTATACCGCAGCCGGAGATGAACTCACTTTAGATGGTTCAGAGCTTGGGTCACCTGACTTAATGGTTAATGGTGTGGCTAGCTACAATATCCCTTTAAATGATGGCGCTGTGGTTACCTTGCAAACCGACTTTTCTTACCATAGTGAAGGTGTCGGCACTGGAGGTAATGAATATAACTACAGCGAGGCCAAAACGCTTGTGAATGCGCGGGTATTCTGGGTATCAGCCTCGGAGAAATGGGAAGTGCAAGCCTATGTTAAAAATGTCTTCGAGACAGAATACATTGACAACACCTACGGATCAGCGGGTTCCGACTACGTGCTTGGCAATATGGGTATGCCGCGCTGGGCTGGTGTAAAGGTTGGAATGAACTTCTAATCTACCCCAAGTTGTGCAACGGATGAATTAGTAATGAGAGAGGTAATTGATTTTTTATTGTTCATCCAAATGAAAATTGTATCGATATATTAGGATGCATTATGAAAACATTACTGACAGTTCGTTGCCAACGTAATAGCTACTGGAAAGGCCTTGCTCTATTGGTCTTTTCAGTGGCCTCATCACTTAGCTTCGCTCAGACCTCAGATTATCGCGGCATGATGGAGTTTCAACAGCACTGTGCCACCTGCCATGAAAGTCCAGTACCTGGTTCGAGAGCGCTCGGTCGCAGTGATCTTAAAGCGTTGCCTGCGGCGAAAATTTATGATGCGTTGACGGTGGGCAAGATGTCGGTGATTGCTCAGGGCCTCAGCGATGATGTAAAGCGCAGAATAGCCGAATGGCTCAGTGGCCGTCCCATAGAGGAGTCTGACCGCTCAGTAGCTGCAATGACCAATGCCTGCCTAAGTGGTGTAAAACTGAGTAATCCATTAGCGGGATCGAATTGGCTTGGTTGGAGTCCAGATCCAACCACTAGCGCGCGCTTTCAACCTGCTGATACGGCGGGTTTGGATGCTGCCGATGTTGCAAATTTAAAGCTTAAGTGGGCCTTCGCATTGCCCGGTGCAGCGACATTACGCAGTCAACCGATAGTCGGTGCTGGATGGCTTTGGGTGGGTAGTGATAATGGTATGGTCTATGCACTGGATGCTACTACTGGTTGTGTTCATTGGTCTTTTGAATCACAGCGCCCCGTTATCAGTTCTCTCACCCTTGGTCCCACGCCCGGTTCACCAGATCGCTACAGTCTATACTTTGGAGATTTTGCCGCCAATGTGTATGCCCTTGATGCGGAGACTGGAAAGCTGTTGTGGAGCACTGAGGTAGGTGAGCATCATGCTGCGGCAGTCAGTGGTTCTGTGGTTCTTGATCCCAGTGGTGAGCGTCTTGTGGTTCCCATTGGCTCTTGGGAAGAGGTAGCGAGTACCCATCCTAGTTATGAGTGCTGCACATCTACTGGCGGTGTGGCGGTGCTTGACGTTAAGACTGGGCAGACAATTTGGAAAGTATCCACCTTGGCTATGGAGGCTAAACCGCTGTGGAAAAATAAGCTGGGTGTCCAGCAATATGGCCCGTCGGGCGCGGCTGTATGGAGTGCGCCAACCATCGATGCAAAGCGCAACGCAGTGTATGTCGGAACAGCAAACGCCTATGTGCCTGTCCCTGATGGTGGTGCCAGTGATGCCATTTTTTCCTTTGACCTGAGTTCAGGCGAATTGCTCTGGTCGAAACAGCTACTTGCTGAGGATGCTAATGCCTTTAGTTGCGATGGCTCTGAAAGTTCACAACAATACTGTTCCGGTGCACAGCAAGGCCCCAATGACGATGTATCAGCACCCCCGATTATTTATACTTTGGCAAACGGCAAACAGGTATTATTGGCATCACAGGAAAGTCGCCGTCTGACGGTACTTGACCCAGATAAAAAGGGTGCCATTATCTGGCAGGATATTCCTTCTGATCGGTCGACAGGAGTCAGCGGTAATCTGGGGCCTGCGTCCGATGGAAAACTGTTATATGTTCCCCTCGCTTTTGCTACTGATCAGGAATTTGAGAGTACCGAGGGCATTGAGGGTGAGGGAGGATTAGTCGCTCTAAAGCCGGAAACAGGAGAGGCGGTGTGGACAACCATAATTCCGCCTCCGGCCAAGTGCGCTAAAGATCAGCCCAAACTTAAAGTAAGCGCTAATAAATATTGCACTTCAGCCAATCAGGGTGCCGTTACCGTCATTCCGGGCGTTGCTTTTACGGGCTCAGTGGATGGGACTATGCGCGCCTTCTCGACCGCTGATGGTCGGGTGCTATGGGATTATTATTCCAAGCGCGATTACCAGACAATTAATGGTATTGAAGGCCGCGGTGGATCGGTTGGTGGACCAGGACCTACGGTTGTAAATGGTATGGTTTACTGGGGATCTGGTTACGCTATCCTCGGAACTACTCCAGGAAATGTATTGCTTGCATTTAGTGTTGAGTCAGACGCCTCGAGTGAGCAGCGATAGACTCCGGTGCCCAATCTTATGGCATTTGTAGATCATAATTAAGTTACTCTGAGGATGCCGCATGAAGATTATTCACCTAGAGACGGCAGCGCTGGAACAGGTTGAGCTAAAAGCTATTGAAGATCAGTCATTTATGCAAGTAATTGAGGGCGATGATGCTCTGCACGGTAGTCTCAGTAGTTTTATATCTGCTGATAATAGTTTTCGAGTAGGGTTGTCTACTTATACAAAGGCCAGCCTGACGTTAACCGATTGGCCGACAAGCGAGTTTATGTACTTCCTTGAGGGGCAGGTCGAGATCACCGATGAAGGTGGTGAGTCAACAGTCTATGGTCGAGGTGATGCGATTGTTATGCCAAAGGGTTTTAATGGTACTTGGCGTCAATTGAGCCCAATAAAGAAAATCCACGTCACCTACTCTGCGGAATAAAGGTCGCTGAAGTTGGTTTGGTTTTAAAATATACGGAGGCGACTAATCTGAGACTAAAATCAGATTAGCGCCATATGCTGTAATTGGAAAAGCTCGCTTTAGCGGGATCTTCGATCATACGTTGATCCGCAGGATAAGCGCTAAAACTAATCTTTGGTTGCATTGAATGCTTTGGTCTCTATAACGATCATTTCACGATAGAGCTCTGGCATATCCCATGTCCCCAGGAATCCCTTTGGTACCAGGAAGTTGTCACCTTTGTTATAGGTTTGTACCTGCCCGTTAATATGGGTGAGCGTCACTTGACCCTCAAGGACCATAACAAACTCGTCGTAGGGAAATGGATTTTGAATATTGATCAGTGCAGGCCTTGCTTCATAGATTGCTACAATGACTTCTCCCCGGTGAAGAATATTGAGCCAATTCTCGCCTGTTCCTTTAAGCACATCTTCAGCACGATAGGGAGGGATAGAGTCGAGTGTCATCGTCTGCATCGCTTTGGTTTTAAGTGGCAAGACCTCAGGCGCGGCATGGCTATGTAGACTGGTTGCGCTTAGAAGTACACTGAGTAAGAAGAGATATTTTTTCATAATAATTATCCTTGGATTTCGTTAATTGGCCGCTCTGCTGCATCGATGGCAGAGAGTAGGTAGGCATGAACTAGCGTGCAAAAAGCAACTAAGGACTGGCAAATCAAAATTTTTCAGAATCCGATGCCGGCTATCTGAGCTCTAAGGCGGCAAACAATGACAACATGTCATACGACATGTTGATTTATTTTGGCTATGATGTCAACAACGGGACTAGACTAAATGAGTGAACGCAAGCAACAGATACTGCAGGCTGCAATTGAGATTATAGTAAATCAAGGTTGTGGCGACCTGACCATGCGAGCTCTGGCCCGCGTAAACGGTATTCAGCTGGGTGGGTTGCAATACCATTTCCCCACCTGGGAAGATATGTTGCGAGCATTGGTTGCTTATACTAGTGAGGCATATCGAAGTAAGTTTGAGTTAATGAAAGTTAATCAGCAGCTCAGTATTAAGGCGGTGATGGACCTTGTTGTGATCGAACCGGCAGATGGAAACTTACAGGTAGACAAACTTTGGCCGCAGCTATGGGCGATGGGGCAGGTGCATCCTATAGTGGCAGACTTGGTTGATGACATATACGCTGAGTACATATTAATACTAGAAGATTTGCTTAAGAAATCTGGAAGCACATCGCCCCGTGCTGAAGCGCTTTGTCTGCTGTCTTTGGCAGAGGGGTCAACAATTTTTGTTGGTTCTGGCAGACGTTGGGAAAAGGATTCGTCCAAAGTCTTAGAGAAATTTCATGAGTTTATTGCCTATGCTTATGGGGATGACGTCTAAGCGTTACACCTTGCATGCGTAGCATTATCTTTGGTATGGATTCCTAGTCTGGATTCATATCTCACTTACTTTGCATAGATTTATGACTTAGATTATTTGCCAGACTTATCTATCTGGCGAATGCCTATGGGAATGAGAACTTATGCATTTATTTTTTACTAAGCCCATGAAGACAAGTCAGTCTTAACTGAATTTGTATTCCTGCAGACACTTTACATGTCACTAGACATGTTTTAGCATAGCCGCTTAGACGTTTTCTACAGTTATACGGCAGCCTTGGCGTAATCGTCAAGAAGCCGTTTCCGTGGGCAATGCAAATAATCTTTGAAATCAATGGGGAGACAACCATGGATATTTTTACTTCACTGGACGAAAAAATTAACAGGCTAGGCCTGTGGTCTGCCGTTATTGTCATTGTGACGGCGATCATTTCTGTTTATCTCCCTCTGGACGCACCGGGCGGTTATAACGCGGAACACGCGGATCGGGTGGCCTGGCTAAGTAATAATAGAGAACTATTTATTGCTGCCTGGGCGAATCAAATTGTCGCTATGCTGAGTCTATCAGGCGTGTTGTTCGCTATTGCTTGGCGGATAGGCAGTGCTAATCCATTGCGAGCCATCATTGCTGCAATGGTGGTGCTGATGTCTGTAATGGCATTTATCATCCCCAAATTTATTGCCGTGTGGACTATCCCTTTACTTGCAAACACAATTTCAACTGGTGCAGTAGGGAGCGAGTTGGCCGATCCATTGTTGAGAATTTTGAATGTATCCATACCTTTTTCCCTGTACACCTCTTTTGATTATTTAGGCTTCTGGTTGTACTCGTTGTTTGCAGTGCTTGTAGCAATACCACTGTATAGCCAGTCCATGGCAACAAAAATTTCCGCCGTCTCTCTGGGCTTGTTCGGTGTTATTTATCAATTAACGCTGATGGCATTATGGGTGGGAGAAATAGGCGCGGTGGATATAGAGGGTTCTTTTCTAGGGGCGTCTGTATTGCTGGTCGTGGCTATTATTGCCATGGCCTTTGAGTTCAAAAAGGCAAAGGACTAAGAACAGAAAACAGATAAACCGCTTTATCAAGGCGCACTATTAGTGCCTCACAAGTGGATAAAAAAATAAGGAGTTGGCACCATGCTTAGTTCAATTGGTAGTATCCCACTCGAGGCATCGAAACGCTTTGGGAATAAGACAGCGCTGATCTTGCCGGATAGATCTCTTTCCTACAACGAGCTGGAAGCGCTTACAAATCGCTGTGCCAATGCGCTGGAAGGTCTTGGTGTAAAGTCTGGCGATCGGGTAACCCTGTATTCAGGGAACTGTTGGGAGTGGGTGGTTAGCTATTACGGTGCCCTTAAAATGGGTGCGGTGATCAACCCTATTAATGTCATGCTCACGCCAGCGGAAGTCGAATTTGTTGCCAGCGACTGTGGCGCCTCAGTCATTATAGCCTCTCATGAAAAAGCATTACCTCTTCAGGGAGTAAAAGACAAATCTGAGGTAAAAGAGATTATCGTCTTTGGTGATGAAGCTCTTCCTGCAGGACTGCTGTCCTTTAATGAAATACTGGCTGATAGCAGTGATGATTTCAGTATCGGCGATATTGATACTGATTCCCGCTCTACTATTTGCTACACCTCTGGAACTACCGGTTTTCCCAAGGGCGCTTGTCTATCCCATCGAAGCATTTTGCTGAACATAGCCATGACTGCCCTAATGCATCAGCGCAACGAGCGAGATACGGTGGTCACCGCATTACCCTGTCCACACGTTTACGGCAATGTTGTTATGAGCGGCGCTATTCAAAACGGCATGACTTTGGTACTGCATCCCGCTTTCGAAGAGAAAGCTATCATGCAGAGTATTCAGGATCACGGCGCCACGCTTTTCGAGGGTGTGCCGACCATGTACATGTTTATGCTCAACCATCCAGACTTTGATAACTATGACCTGTCATCACTGCGATGCTGTACGGTTGGTGGTCAGACGATGCCCACGCCGAAAATGGTAGAGGTTGAGCAGAGATTCGGTTGCCCATTGATTGAGCTTTGGGGAATGACCGAAATTGGTGGATTGGGATCAACATTCGCTTCCAATGGTCTGGTCAAGCACGGTTCTATCGGTATTGCCTTGCCCTATACAGAGGCTCGCATTGCCGATACTGAAAATGCCAGCACCACAATGCCTTTGGGTGAAGTGGGTGAACTAATGATCAAAGGCGGCATCGTTATGCAGGGCTACTATGGTAACGACAAGGCAACTAAAGAGACCATTGAGCCAGATGGTTGGATGCATACCGGCGATCTAGCTTCTATCGACGAAGATGGCTGTATATTTATTGTTGATCGTAAGAAAGACATGATTTTGACTGCTGGTTTTAATGTGTACCCCGCAGAAATTGAACGTGTTGTCGCCGGCCACCCTGATGTGGCTCTGGTGGCGGTGGGTAGCATTCCCGATGAAGCGAAAGGCGAACTGGCCAAGGCCTATATTGTACCCAAAACCGGTGTTAGTCCTGATAGCGATAGCATTATTGCCTATTGCCGTGAGCATTTGGCAGCTTACAAGGTGCCTAGAGCTGTGCAGTTTGTCGATGACTTACCCAAAACTAGTACTGGCAAGGTAATGCGTCGAGAGTTAAAGAAGTTAGACGCTTGACAGAAATTTTTTACAAATAAACAAAACGGGACTACAAAACTAGCCCAGAACATTGACCAATCTAAAAAAATGAAAAGGGGATTTGAAATGAAGATAGATACAGATTTTGCCATGACCATCAATGGCCAAATGGTGACCACTGAAAATACACTGCCGGTTTATAACCCTGCGACCAGATCGGTATTTGCACAGGTGCCTGACGCATCTAAAGCACAGCTTGACGAGACTGTTAGCACAGCACGCCAGGCCTTTAATCTGTGGAGTAAGACCTCAGCTGATGAGCGCCAAGCAGCCTTAGAGGCGTATGCTGACCTTATTGAAGCAAATGCCGAAGACATTATGAGCCTTTTGACAAGAGAGCAGGGCAAGCCGAGAGCTGGAGCAGAGTGGGAAGTGTTTGGTTCTGCTGCATGGTTGCGTGCGATAGCAACTCAACGGTTGCCAGACGAGCAGATTGAAGATACCGATGAGCGACGGGTTGTCACTCGCATGACCCCGGTGGGAGTTGTGGGTGCTATTGTGCCTTGGAATTTCCCTATTCTATTGGCGATATGGAAGATTGCGCCGGCGCTGATGGCCGGTTGTACCATTATTGTAAAACCCTCTCCCTACACGCCACTCTCTGATCTTAAAATTGTTGAGTTGGCGCAGCAGGTTTTTCCAGCTGGTGTGCTAAGTGCAGTGAGTGGTGGTGATGAATTGGGTAAATGGATGACTGTGCACTCTGATATCAATAAGATTGCCTTTACAGGATCAACGGAGACCGGGCGTCACGTTATGCGCTCGGCAGCAGATACCATTAAGCGCGTGACTCTGGAGTTAGGCGGTAATGATCCGGCAATTGTGATGCCAGATGCCGACCCTAAAGCCCTCGCAGAACATCTATTTTGGGGTGCCTTCCAGAACAATGCCCAATTCTGCAATGTTATTAAACGCCTCTATATTCATGAGGATATCTACGAAGAGGTGCGTGATGCTCTGGCCGGCTTTATTGCCACCAATATCAAAGTAGGTGATGGCATTGAGGCCGATACTGATTTGGGGCCGATCCAAAATTCTATGCAGTATGACAAGGTTAAAGGCTACTTTGCAGACTGCCATGCGAATGGCTACGAGTTTGCCATAGGTGGTGAAATCGATGAGAGTGCGCCCGGTTGGTTTGTGCCAGTATCGTTAGTCGATAACCCACCAGACAACTCTCGTATTGTAGTCGAAGAACCCTTTGGCCCTATTCTGCCATTGCTGAAATGGTCTGATGAGGCTGATGTGATTGCGCGGGCTAATGACACGATTTATGGGCTTGGTGCCTCAGTGTGGGGGAAAGACCTTGAGGCAGTCGAAAGGGTCGGTAGCCAACTTGAAGCTGGTACTGTTTGGCTCAATGAAATTCATCAGTACTCGCCTTTCCAGGCTTTTGGTGGCCATAAACAGTCTGGGTTGGGCTGCGAAAATTCACTGCATGGGCTTATGGAATATACCAACTGGCAAACCACAACACTTAATAAAACATCGGTATAGACGATCAGGTAGAAACGTTGGTATGAAGTCATTACACATAGTACTTGGTATTTCTCTTACGCTGCTTGCTGCCTGTGTCCCGGAGAAACACCAAGCCGATTTGACCAGTACGCTGTCACCTTGGCATTCACTAACTGCCGAAGAGATACGGGAGGTTGCAGCGGCCGTTACTGAGTCAGTGGATGGCACTTTGGTCTTTAATCGGATGAGTTTATTGGAGCCCGATAAATCTCACGCGCTCTCATGGCAGACTGATACCAATGCCGCGCGTGGAGCAGACGTGCTCTACAGGTTAGATAAGTTATCGTATCGGGTGAGATACGATTTCCAAACCTCCGAACTGTCATCTCCTGCCCTCCTCACCAGTGGGCAACCGATGCTGGTGGGACAAGAACTGTACACGGCGTTGGAGCTTGTGAATGAACTACCAGAGGTAAGAGAAGTACTAGAGCGACGAGGCGTCAGTTCAGGTGATGGGCTCTGTCTTCCGCGCACAGTGGGGCGATTTTTCTCTGATCTTGCTGATCCAATAAACGACCGTCTTGTAAGGTTTGACTGCTTTAATATCCGCGGTCAGAGCGGCATGGGTATCTTACCCACAACCAGCGCATTCGCGCGCCCTATTGAGGGGATCAGTATTTTATTCGATGTCGAGGAGTTACGACTGATTGAAATCACTGATTCCTTTGTCGGCGTCGAAGCGCCACCAAGCGACTTCGAGGTTATTGAGTTTCACCCCTCGGCCCTCGATACAAGGGAGCGGCTTAAACCTATCACGATCAGTCAAAATGAAGGACGAAACTTCTCCATTACGGGCAGTCAAGTCGATTGGCAGAACTGGCGATTCCATCTCCGATTTGATCCACGGCAAGGGACGATCCTGAATAATATTGGCTTTATTACTGAACGAGGGTTCCGGTCAGTTGCCTATGAGATTGCAATGTCTGAAATGGTTGTGCCCTACCAAGACCCAGATATTCACTGGTTTTACCGCGCGTACTTCGATATGGGAGAGTATGGGTTCGGCAATATGGCCACGGAGCTTAAAGGCAATGATTGTCCAGCCAACGCTGAATATCAAGATGTGATGCTGCACTCCGCAGCTGGTGAACCCGTTGTCGCCCCTAATCGCATATGTATCTTTGAATTTGATCCGAGCTATCCCAGCTGGCGACATTACGAGTCGCTGTATGAGGGCGTTCCAGGCATTGAAAAACATAACTCCCGTCGCGCTACCAATCTAGTGGTCCGCATGGTTGCGGTTATTGGTAATTATGATTACTTTCAAGATTATATTTTCCAGCAGGACGGACGAGTTCGTATCCGTCTGATATCAACAGGTATCGACGCGACTAAAGGTGTTTTCGCGGCAAAATTGTCAGACCCAACCGCCGATGCGGAAACTCAGACCGGTACGCTTATAGCGCCTTATCGCTTGGGGGTTAACCATGATCATTTCTTCAGTTATCGGATTGATATGGATGTCGATGGTGTTGAGAATAATTTTGAGCGGCAACGACTAACAGCCGTCCCCCAACCTGAAAATGCCGATCGCCAAGCTATCTGGGCGGTGACCCGAGAGACGATTGAAAACGAGCAACAGGCACGCACGATCATGAGAGTGGAGAAACCTGCCTTATTGACTTTCTCGAGTGCATCCGTGACAAACAAGATGGGTTATCCCGCATCTTACCAACTGATGTTTCCCAATATTCGTCCGCTAGTAACGCTGCAAGATCCTATCTACCAACGGGCAGGCTTTCTAAAGAATAATCTGTGGGTGACCAGATATAAGCGCGATGAGATCTTCTCAACGGGGATTGCTGTTAACCAGTCTGCCGCAGGTGTTGGCTTACCCCTTTATGCCGCTGACAATGAGTCTGTAAAGAATGCTGATCTGGTCGCATGGCCCATGATTGGATTCCACCATGTACCCATGGCCGAAGATTGGCCCGTCATGCCTGCAAAAGTGGATGAGATTGTGTTAAAACCTCGCAATTTCTTCGACAGGAATCCAGCATTAGATGTGCCCGATTAACCTGTATTGCGCAACAAAAATCGGCGGAGCCAACAGCAATGGAGTAGTGATTTATCTCCCTGTTACTGAGAAATATTTCTCCATATCCAACATAAAAAAATAAACACTTAACAGGTGCGGCATGCAGTCACAGCAGGAAATCAAAATCTGGCTTGAGGAAAATGAAATTACCGAAGTCGAATGTTTAGTGCCAGATATGACTGGCAGTGCTCGAGGGAAATTTATTCCTGCCAAAAAATTCCTCAAAGAGGACAGCCGACTGCCTGAGGGTATACTTGCCCAAACGGTCACCGGGCAGTATTCGGATGATTACTGGGAGCTCCTCGAAACAATAGACGGTGATATGCTTTTGGAGCCTGACTCAAATACTAAGCGTACGGTACCCTGGGCTAACGAAAGCACAGGGCAGATTATCCATGACTGCTTCACCAAAAATGGAGAGCCGCATCCATTTAGCACCAGGGCAGTATTGAAGCGTATTCTTTCGCTGTATAAGGAAGATAACTTGACTCCGGTTATTGCGCCAGAAATGGAATTCTATCTTGTTAAGCGCAACACTAATCCAGATATGACCTTATCGTCGCCCCTTGGACGCAGCGGTCGGCCAGAGACTGCGCGGCAATCTTATAGCATTGATGCTGCGAATGAATATGAACCCTTCATAGAGGATATGTACAGCTATGGAGAAGCAATGGGGCTTAATATCGATACCCTCATCCATGAATCTGGTGCCGCTCAGTTTGAGGTTAACTTTATTCATGGTGAGCCCTTAGAACTAGCCGATCAGGTCTTTACTTTTAAGCGAATGGTTCGTGAGGTTGCGCTGAAACATGATATTTACGCAACCTTTATGGCCAAACCAATGAAGTTAGAGCCCGGGTCTGCAAAACATATTCACCAAAGTCTTATCTCAAGTATCGATGGCAGGAATATTTTTGCCACCAAAGAAGGCGACTATAGTGAGGCATTCTTTCATTATCTAGGTGGACTACAAAAGTACATACCCAATGTGATGAGTTTCTTTGCACCTAATGTTAATTCCTATCGACGGTTTTCTCGTGGGGTATCATCATCACCTATTAATCTCCACTGGGGTTATGACAATCGTACAACTGGATTAAGAATTCCTGATGCTAGTCCTAAAAACTTCCGTATCGAAAACCGATTGCCAGGAGCAGACGTCAACCCATATCTATCTATTGCAGCAACTCTAGCCTGTGGTTATCTCGGGATGAAAAATGAAATCAAGCCCTCTGCACCCTATGAAGGGAATGCTTATAAGGAAGAGCTTACGCTGCCAAGAACATTGGAAGAGGCACTGCGTGGGCTTAATGAAAATCCTGACATCGAAAAACTGTTTGGTGAGCGATTTATTCAGCTTTATACCTCAATTAAATTGATGGAATTTGAGGAATTTAACCAGGTTATTTCTTCTTGGGAGCGAGAGTATTTGTTACTCAATGTATGAAACAGCGCGCGTTAGCCGTTGACCACAATGGCTTAAGGCAAGGCTGTGTCCAGTTCAAGAGATGTGCAATGGAAAGAAAAATGTATAAGGTTATTAATGCACTGTTAATTTTGATCCCCGGTATCCTCGGTCAATCGATCTCGATTGCTGAGGAGAGCGATCGGCCGACAAATCTAACCCTCGAATCGTTCCAGTTCGGACCGGTTAATCGCTGGACGTTTAGTCATATGCGGGAAGTGATCCCGACGGTTAATATCCCGCGGCATACCGATCGATTCCTGATACTAAAAAAGAGTGATGATTTCGTCGATGATTTTTCCGTCGAATTTCAAGGCCGTAAACAATCGATCAATAAAATCGCGGCGCATCAATTTATCGATGGTTTGTTGATCATCAAGGATAGTGAAATTGTTGTTGAAAACTATTACGGCCACCTGAGGCAAGATCGGCCACATTTGATGAACTCGGTGTCTAAGTCCATTGTTGGGTTGATTGCCGGAAAGCTTGCCGCACAGGGTGTTATTGATCTTGACCAGCCTGTGTCTCATTATGTGCCCGCTCTTGCCATGAGTGGCTATGGCCCGGATTCACTGCAAACTGTTCTCGACATGCGTGATGGATCCGACTACACGGAATACTATTCAGACTTCACAACGACGTTTCGCCTGCAAGACTGCGCCATTGGTTGGACGGACGCTGACTACTGCCCGGAAGATGGACCGACTGGCCTCTATGAATTTCTGCCGACGGTCGGACGAGACAAATCAAAACTCGGAACATTTACTTATCGATCTGGTTCGACTAATGTCGTCGGCTGGGTACTTGAAGCAGCGACAAAACAGCCTCTTGCACAACTGATCTCAGAACATCTCTGGCAACCGATGGGTGCCGAGTTTGATGCCAATATTACGGTGGACAAAGGCGGCTTTGTTTTAGCCGACCACGGCATGAGCGCCACCTTGCGTGACCTAGGGCGCATGGGATTACTCGTGCTGAACGATGGCAAGGCCTTTGGAAATGAGGTGATTCCGGCTGCATTTATCCAAGATATTAAGGGCCAGCAAGGCGACCCCAACTGGTCTGATCCGGCACCCAGTGGATACAAGCCGTATTACCGCTCATTTTGGTGGGGCGAAGGCAACCCTGGCGGAGACATAAGTGGCTATGGCATACACGGTCAGTTTGTCCGTGTCGTACCTGAAGCGGGCCTCGTCATCACTATGTATTCGACATGGCCACGTGCGGATGGAAACGGTGGAACGCACGGCTGGAGTCCTTCACTGGAGTTAATGGATGCGATGATCGCTAAGTTTCGGTGATACCATCGATTTAATGTGGTGATAGACACCTACTGGAAGCGAGCTAACTCACCGGCTATTTCAGCGAGGCAGTAGCCCCCTTAGCATCACATTGAACATTTCTTCCCCTAGCTTTTCAGGATCCATGTTTCCTTGTTCTAAGTACCAATGTGGCATCCAGTGTAAGGTGCCGAACAAAACAAAATCACACCATCTTACATCTAGCTTGGCAAGAGATCCATCTATCTGACCTTGTTTAATATACCCTCTAATGGTGTCGTCGGTTTCCTTAAAAAGAAGTTTTGAGCGCTGCGCGAATTCATCAGAAATAGGCTGAGCTACTATTTGAACTCCGGCAGCACCAAAGGGAGTTGCCATCATTTTTGCGTAGCTTATGTAAAAATGCCGCAGTTTATCAAGGCCGCTATCGCACTTTTCGTTTATTTCTCCGAAAATTCTTTTAACATGTTCTAGATTTATTTGCTCGATCTCAAGGGCAATCTCTTCTTTATTCCGACAATAATGATACAGCGCAGCTTTATTGAACCCTAGCTGGGAAGCAATATCATTCATTGAGGTTGAAGAGAACCCTTTTTTAAGGATCAGCTCTGCTGCCACCTGCAGTATCTGTTGTTTCTTTTTGATGTAATTTAGATTCTTACCAGGGTTGCGCTTCAGTGTCGGGCGTAGGTTTATGCTGTTTAGTTTTTCGGCCATTACGTTTGATTATCCATTCTAAAATGCAGTTAAAACTGGCGTTGTGTGTATCTTTGAGTAGTAGATTCCGTGATTTGGATTGGCTATACGAAAGCACCCAGACGACCTGACACCAAGAGAGTTTGCACGACATAATGGTTGGACGCAATAGTAATCGCTGGCAACAGGCTTAGCTCTAGCGGGCTGTAGAGCCTTAAATTTGACCTTATATTGATCGCTTCTCGAATGACTTTAATCAAGGAAAGCAAAACTCGTAGCGCTTGTTTCTGAGTACATATGTTGATAAACTTACTGAACGGTCGTTAAAATATTTTGAGTAAGTTACAAGAATTTAAACTGGAATTTTGAGATTAGAAATAAGGCAGTCTTGTTGCAGTAGCTTTTAAATTAGGTTGTGTGAGGCTGATGTGCCCCTGCTTAATAAAGCGGTGGAGGATAAATCTTTAAATTAATTGGCATCCTGCCCAATATTACTAATTTTAACGCCCCTAGATATGTCACTTGACATGCTAAAAAAAGATTTTATGATTTAATTAAGGGGAAAATAAAATGAAAAAAATAACAAAGTCTTTAACTGCTGCTGCCATATCGGGGTTGATGCTCGCGCCGTTGGCTCAAGCTGAAATAGACGAAATTATTGTAACTGCGAACAAGCGCGAGCAAAGTATTCAAGATGTGCCGATAGCAATCAGTGCTTTTGATGAGTCAGCTCTCGATGAAATGGGGGCTAGCTCACTTGAGAATGTTACCAACTTCGTTCCAGGTGTTGCTCTTTTTGATGATCGAGGCGCAGGGCAGCCGACTTGGGTTATTCGAGGTGTAGGCCTAGCTGACTTTAATTCAAACAATACCCCTACCGCGGCAATCTATTACGACGAAGCCTATATGACGTCAAACGCACTCGGTGGCATCGGCTTATATGATGTTGAGCGAATTGAAATTCTTAAAGGGCCACAAGGTGGCCTGTATGGACGCAATACCACTGGTGGCGCTATCCGAATTGCCTCCAACCGACCTAATTTAGAGGAAGTTGAAGGCTATATCAGTGCCGGGTATGAGGCGCGTTATGGCGGAACTCTAGTTGAGGGGGCCTATAATGCCCCTCTATCTGAGGAGATGGCCATTCGTGTTGCAATGCAGCGAAGTGATGGTGGTGGATGGCAGGATTCTTTGGTAACAGCGGAAGATGACAACCATGGTGACCGAGACAGTCTGGCATTTAGAGGACAGTTATTCTACGCGCCATCAGACGAATTAGAGGTTTTATTCAAGGCTGATATTGGTCGTGATAGATCTGAGACGGTATTAGGTCGAGCTAATGGTTTCTATAGTACCGATTATTCGTTCAATCCCTGTGCAGCGATTATGGCCGGTCGAAGGGATGAGACATCCTGTATTGGTCTGCATAATTTAGTGGGTGACCCAAGATTACCCTCTGATCAAACGGCCAATGGCTCTGTGGTTTTAGCAAATTCAGAAAATAATCGATTGGATAACGAGTGGACAGGCTATACCCTCAGGTTAGACCGTGATCTAGGGTTCGCTAATTTAGTGTCAATCTCTAGCTATCTTGACTTCGATTATGTGCAGTATTTTGATTATGACGGCACACCACTGGATTTTGTTCAGAGTGAGGATGGAATTCCCGATTCCGAAACCAATATCGAGCAATGGTCTCAAGAGCTCCGTTTAATCTCCTCTAATGATGGTCCAGTTACTTGGCTTGCTGGAGCTTCATTTGCGAGCGACACCAACTCGACGCGAGGAAGTGCTTCGGTGAAAGGGCTTGCAGATATTGGATTTACCGAAATAACTGCGATAGAAACTGTTTACGAGCAGAAAACTGACACCTGGGCAGTCTATGGCCAGGTTGGATATGATATTACCGATACCGTCAATATAAATGGCTCTGTTCGTTATACCGACGAAGACAGAGAGATTGACTATGTGTCAAAGATTGCCCTCGCTGATGGAGTTCTTTTTCCTTTGGGTGATATTCAGGGCTTTACCACTTCACTCGAAAGTAACTGGTCCGGTCACCTTGGCTTGGACTGGCGTCTCAATGACGATACCCTGCTTTACGCTAAGTTTTCTCGTGGCTTTAAATCCGGTGGTTTCTTTGCGGGCTTTACTGATAACAACGACACGCTTACACCCTATAAAGAAGAGGTCAATGACGCATATGAGATTGGGTTAAAGTCCAATCCGTCGGATAACTTGCAAATTAATGCGGCATTATTTTTCTATGACTATCAAGATGCTCAAGGCAAAATTTCCACACCATCTGCCGCATCGCCAAGTGGTTTCCTTACTGCTCTGGGTACGTTGGGTGATGCAGAGCACACAGGCTTCGAGCTCGATGCTTTGTGGGCGCCTTCAGAATTACCTGGTTTTAGTATTCAGTTGGCGGGTTCTTGGCTAGAGGCTGAGATTTCTGACTCCGATGAAATCTCCTTCGACCAGTTGGGTATGCCTTACTCTTTAGAGGGCATAGACCGTGACTTCTCGCCGAAATCTAGTTATTCAATAGTACTGAGGCAGGATAAAGAACTCAGTGGTGGTCTGTTGGGGAGCGCTGCGCTGGTATACGCTTGGCGCGATGATCTAGCAGCTCGCTCTACACAACTTTCAGATACGGATTACGGTCTGCTAGGCCAAGAGGGCTATGGCATTTTGAATCTACGCATTGCTGTAAGTAACGAGAGTGCAGGGTGGGAGCTGTCTGTTGTGGGCGAGAATATTACCGATGAGATCTATACCATTCGCGCTACAGGTGATGATACGGGCAGCTATATGGATATGATGGGTATGCCGGCTACTTGGACTTTGAATGCCCAGTTTAGCTTCTAATCCAATACAGCTACTGTGGAAAATCAACCGTTGTTACTAAAATGGTTGGCGTTGAGGGCAAGCTTGATAAAAGCTTGCCCTCAATTTAATTTCCCATGATCGAGAGTCCTTTTGGGTGGTATATTTGTTGATCAGTTATGATGATATTTGCAGTGCATACATTCAGAAATGTTAGGAGAGCAATGTGAGATCTGTTTTTTTGACCAGGTTGATGCTTCTAATTGCAATCACAATAATGGTGATGACCATGCCCATAAATGCAGCAGAATCTGAGGATCAAAGCTTATATTTAAAGCTGCTGAAGTATGAATACGATAATCGAACCTTTGCCTACTTAGGCATGGAAAAAGCGGCCCATGTGTTAAAAGATGAGCCGGCAGGCGTTTTTTACCAGGCCTATTATGATCTTGAGGTGGTTAATCAGCAGATCTATAAACGCAGTGCTATTGCATTGAATTTCGATTATAAACCCAGCTGGGTTACGAAATTCAGAGGTCATGTGATATTAGGGCCTTTTTTGTCTTTAGTTTATTTGACTTAGCAAGGTACAAAATCAATCATTTCAATCGATTCACAGGCTATCTTCTTCTCATTTTGTCGACTCTGAGTTGGTGCTTGTTAGTTATAGTTCCTTTTTCATCTATCTCCAATAGTGAAAAAGCCGCTTATAGTGCAGTGCTGATAATTTTTGCGGAAATAACAGGGTGGCTCTCGGTTGCTATCTTGGGAAAAGAAATCTTTGGAAAATTCAAAGGATTATACCTTTACTTAAAAACCTGGTTGATGAGATAACAGGTTGGCAGGGAGCAGGGAAATAATAATTAGACTGTTTAAATCTAACATAATTAAGCTTGACATTATTTTTGGAAAATACTAACTAGAAAGCTACATGTAAATACATTGAGGCATATGGAATGAAAACAATTGCATTTTTTCCTGAGGGTGCCTTTGGCCCCGCGTTGAACTCGGTAGGTATCGCACAGGCCTGTCGAGAGCGGGGTCATCGAGCAGTTTTTATTTGTGATCCGGGTTTCCGTGGTGTGTTTTCTGAATACGGGTTTGAAGAATTTGAAGTCAATTTATCGGAACCTATGCCGCCCGAGCAAGCGGCCAGCTATTGGAGTGATTTTATTCAACAGCATATTCCGAACTTCCATAAATCCGCATACGATCAAATAGATAATTACGTCAAAGATTGTTGGGAAGCTATTGTTGACACCGCAAAGTGGGCGCAAAAGGGACTTCCAGATGTTTTGAATGAGATAAAGCCGGATCTTATTTGTGTCGATAACGTCATCCTATTTCCCGCAATCAAGCAGTCTGGAGTTCCTTGGGTTAGGATTGTTTCTTGTAGTGAAAATGAAGTGGCTGACGACAATATTGCTCCCTATCTTTCTGGTTGTCGTGAGAACGACACTGCAGGGCGGAAGCAGTTCAGACGTCGTTACCAAGAAGTGCTTAAACCTACTCACGACGAATTCAATAAGTTCCTGATACAGTGTGGCGAGGCTCCATACCCGCTGGCGAACTTCGTTGAAGAGTCACCTTACATGAATTTTTTACTCTATCCTGAATCAGCGAAGTTTAATCGTAGCAAACCACTGGATCCGGATAGGTTTCAATATTTGGAGGGATGTGTTCGAGAGGATAGTCCGTTTGAAATGCCTGCCTTTGAGGTAAATTCTGAAAGCCCGCTTATCTATGTGAGTTTTGGTACCCTGGGGTCCAGCGATATTCAACTGATGCAGCGTTTGATCGATGTACTAGGTAAGCTTCCCTACAGAGTGTTACTCAATGTAGGTGATTATATTGAACAGTACAAAAATGTACCTAAAAACATACATATTGCAGCCTGGTATCCACAGCCATCGGTAATACCCCATGTTGATATGGTAATACATCATGGTGGCAATAATAGTTTTACTGAATGCCTGTATTTTGGCAAGCCTGCCCTTATCATGCCCTATGTGTGGGATGGTCATGATAATGCCACGCGTGTGGAAGAAACCAATCATGGGATCAGCCTTCATCGATACAGCTGGACTGATGAGCAGATGGAAAGCAGCTTACAAAGATTACTCGATGACTTAACTATTCGGGATACCCTCAGCAAAAGTTCCGAGCATATGCAACGACAGGATGGGCCCGCCAAGGCTGCCCGCATATTGACTCAAATTCTTGAGCAGGGCAGTAATACATAGATGAGTGGAAAATTAATCAGCTGTGAATAAGCAGGTAAGGGCTCACAGGCGTGCTAAATTTATTCAAAATAGCAGTTTTCGTGAGGCGAGAGTGGTCGCGCTGCCTTCTGATGCATCTACCCGAAGTTACTTTCGTTTGAGCGAAAGAAATCATGTTGCATTGCTTATGGATGCACCTCGCCCTGAAGAGAATATACAGGCCTTTGTGAAGATAGCACGTCATTTGCGAGCCTTAGGGTTAAGTGCTCCAGAACTGTTTGAATATAGTGAGTATGAAGGTTTTCTTATACTTGAAGATTTTGGGGATGATACCTACACGCGCCTGCTTTGCTCAGGTGCTGACGAGCAGGGTCTATACGAACTTGCTATTGATACTCTGTGCTCTCTGCATGGCAACCCACAGGCAAGGGAAATTACATTACCAGAGTATAGCCATGTGTCATTGCTAGAAGAGGCTATGTTGTTGGTCGATTGGTATCAGCCCTACATAACGGCTGGTGTAGGCAATGAGGGTGTGAAAGAACGCTATACTGACGCTTGGATTGAAGTGCTTTCTTCATTGCCAAAGCCAACCAAGACGCTTGTACTTAGAGACTTTCACGTAGACAATTTAATGCGACTGCATGGGCGACAAGGAATATCTGCCTGCGGTTTACTGGATTTTCAAGATGCACTCGTCGGTCCCAGCGCCTATGATTTGGTTTCCATTCTCGAAGATGCTCGGAGGGATCTATGTCCTGACCTGGTTTCGAAAATGCTCAATCGTTACTACGATGGTATGAAGATGGGCAAGGAGGAGGTTGCGGACTTCAATAAGTGGTATAGAGTTCTCGGTGCACAAAGGCATTGCAAGGTGCTTGGAATTTTTGTCAGATTACTGCGCCGAGATGGCAAGGGTGCCTATATGGAGCACCTGCCAAGAGTGCTTGAATTACTGAGAGCACAGCTGAGGCATGAAGAGCTAGCCCCTTTGAATGCTTGGTTTGAGAACGATTTTCCCGAAGTCATTGGTGCTGGATAGTTTGGTGCAGATCACCCTTAACTAGCCGCGCGAAAGAAACCACCGGATAATCTTCTATGCTGAATTTAGACCTGACGCCCTTTTCCTGAGTAAAACCAGTCATCCGAATAGGGATACCACCACTCTTGAATCTCTGGCTTCGTATCGATCACGCCCATTTTGGTTTGACGGAACGCATCGAGTCCCTGTCGACCCATTTCTCGGCCGATACCTGAAATTTTCCAGCCGCCAAAGGGCAGGGCGTCATTGTCAATAAGGGGGTTGTTTACCCAGACCATACCGGCTTCCAGAATATTATAGGCCGTAAATGCTTCATCCATGCTGGATGTAAAAATAGAGGCGCCTAAGCCAAAATCTGTATGATTAGCTAAGTCTAATGCTTCCTGAAAACTACCGACCTTGCAGATAGCAGCCACAGGCCCGAATGATTCTTCGCGCATCACAGCCATATCTTTGGTGACACCGGTCAAGATAGTTGGCTCATAGAACCAACCTTGTGTAAGCTGGGGTGGAATTCTGCCACCACACTCAATGGTTGCACCATTGAGCACGGCATTTTCGATTAAGCGTATAACTTTTTCCCGAGCAGACTCACTGACAAGTGGGCCAATCTCACTTTCTTCAAGGCCCGGGCCAATTCGCAGTTGTTTGGTCATGGCAACAAAGCGTTGAACAAATTCGTCATATATTGCTTCGTGAACAAAGAAGCGTTCAGAGGAAACGCAGATCTGACCGCTCAGGTGAAACGCAGACATAACGCAACCCGGGACTGCTACATCAAGGGGAGCATGTTGCGAAATAATCATTGGGTCACTGCCGCCTGCCTCAATAATAGCGGGTTTCATCTGTCGGGCGCAGCTCACAGCAATACTCCGACCTACATCAACGCTACCGGTAAAGGCGACGGCATTAATATTTTTAGACTCAACAAGAGCTTGACCTGTTTCAGCGCCGCCGGTCACGCAGTTGACCAGCCCCGATGGGAGTATTTTAAAGTGTTCCATAAACTTAAGCGTACAGAGGGATGTTGCTTCCGAGGGTTTTACAATGCAGGCATTTCCAGCCGCTAAAGAAGCCGCGACTGTCCAGCACATGACAATTATTGGATAGTTAAAAGGCATGATATGGGCCGACACGCCGTAGGGAAAATACTTCGAAAACTGAAATGATCCAGCCTGGGTTGTACCAGGCAACAGCCCGCCTTCATCTCGCGCCATTTCTGCATAGTAGCGAAATATGGGAGCGCAGTTAGCCAGCTCTCCAATGGCTTCCGGATAAGGTTTTCCTTCCTCCAGAACCATCAATCTAGCCACCTCTGATAAATTGCCGTCCTCGATAGAGTTGGCTATTTGGTGCAGGATTCGTGCCCGAGTTTTTTCATCCTCGCGTTTCCATTCCTGTTGAGCCTTTTTCGCGCGCGAAATGACCTGTTCTACTTCTTGGGTAGAGCACAGTGCAATCGTGCCCTCATGATGACGATTAGCTGGGTTGAGTACCTTATGCTGATTCGGAGATTGACTAACATGATATTCATTATCTAAAAAGATAAGACGGGAATAGGGATCAAAATTGGTCATGAGGTTGCTCCTGGTTTGTCTTGTAGCCGTCTGTATTTCTTGTAATGGTCCACTTCTGTCACAATAAGCAAGAGCGGGTGAAGTGAATTGCTAATCAATGTAATCGCTATATCTATTAACGGATCATATAAACTTTACGAACAGTCCGATGTACTCGACAGGTGCCTTTCCAGTCTTTGGGAAAGAAAGCCGCGGTATCTGGCTCAATCTCGATTATCTCACCTGACTCGTGGGTATAGGTGCAATAACCCAGCAAAAAGTGGCAAAACTCGTCAGATGTCACGTGGCAGTGCCAATATCCAGGGGTGCACACCCATATGCCGGATTCTGCTTCACCATTAGGACCCTTATGTAAAAGCACCCCAGAGGTATGCGACTGACCTTCAATCATGGTCGTTACGGGTCCCCAGTCGACCAATTGATGGACGTCGCAAGGGTTTTGTAGTCTCGGTGTCTTCATATTATGTCTCAGCAGAGCATATAAACATTACGAAGGGTCTCGTATATCTGACACTCGCCAGTCCAACCCTGCTTAAAGTGAACTACTGTTCCTGCGGATATCTCTATAACTTCTCCGTCATCATTCCTATAGGTCGCGCGTCCCTGAATAAAATGGCAGAGTTCGTCCCTGGGTAAAGTCAGCCTCCATCTGCCGGGGGAACACACCCAAAGACCTGATTCAGAGGTACCTTCATCATTTTTCCACAGCAAAATGCCAGAGGAGCGAGATTGCCCTTCAAGGCTGCCAGGCTGGACACCCCAATCAACTAAATTTCCGACGGCGTCCGCTGGACCGAGGTGAGGGGCTGATGAGGCTGTGTTTTCAATAGCCATTTGGGCTTGTCCTTTCTTGTCTGATCGAAAAACTGGCAACATGAACACAGTATGTTTCGATTAGTGTCGACAGGTGCAGAAAGTTGCGTCGTTGTTTATATTACGACAGATATAATATAATATAAAGATCCAGGTATTTCAACGTAATTTTTGTCAACGAAGAGGACATTCATCATGGCTCAGATAACGCATTTGCCGGCTAATTGCTCCATACAAGACATTATTGAGGTTATTGAGGAGCAGGGGGCTGCTATTGTGGATGATTTTGTCAGTCAGTCATGGCTGGAAAAATTCAATACATCTATAGAACCGCATATTGAGGGGTATCAGCCCATCGATCACGAGGAAGATTTTGCTAACGATTTTTTTGGGAAGCGAACTGTTCGCCTAACTGGCCTTCAACACAAAGCACCCTCTTATATCGATCTTATGACGGATGAGCGGCTCCTCGGTGTCATGG
>Ga0209715_1000744_pt1 | contig 27666 bp, 30 predicted proteins | sample COGITO_mtgs_1205_2_FD_184809 | JGI IMG/M metagenome (GOLD analysis project Ga0209715, IMG submission 184809) | Pelagic marine microbial communities from North Sea - COGITO_mtgs_120503 (SPAdes) (version 2) | ecosystem: Environmental > Aquatic > Marine > Epipelagic ... | reverse complement strand
CCAACCGCTCCGGTTGCACCTACGATACCAATACGATATTTTTTCAATGAATGTAATTTTAAAGGATGAGTACTTGAAGGTTGTTGAACAACTGAAGATTAAGGAAACGCAAGACTTGCTAATCGTTTCTATCAAACAGCAAAGGTTGTATCATCAAAAAGAAGGTAAGTCTGTCAAAACATATGTGGCTTCTACTTCTTTAAAACCTCCAAGTTGCATAGAGGATTCTCTCGGGACACCATGGGGTTTGCATAAGGTATGTGAAGTGATTGGGGTAGGGCAGTCACTTGGTATGGTCTTCCAAGGCCGAAAGCCAATAGGAATACAATATTGGGATTGTGAAGAAGTTATGCAGCAAAAAAACTTGATTACTTCTCGTATTTTGAGGCTTACCGGATTGCAGGAAGGGCTTAATCTTGGCGGAAAGCAGGACACATTTAAAAGATTTGTTTATCTGCATGGAACCAATCATGAAAACCGTTTGGGAAAACCTGCCAGTTCCGGTTGCATTCAACTGGGCAATCAAGAAATCATTGATTTGGCTAACCAAATTACCTTGGGTAGCCATCTTTATATATCCCTAAATTGAAGCCTCTAGGTAGCTGATAGTCTTATCAGTTTGATTTTATTTTGGTTATAGCGGCTTTGAGGAAATTTTCTGGTTCAGTTTCAATTTGTTGCAAAACTTTTAATTGTATAAGTTCTTTTGTAAATTGATACTCAGGGGTACTCGCCAGTCTGGCGCCCCTATCATTTAATTTTTCTTTAACAATCATCCGTGTTGAGTATTCAACCGTCGAGTCAATGGCTATAGACTCTTGAATTCGGGTAATTGCCTTGTGGATTAAATCGATTAAAAGATTTTCATTTCCATTATCATGTACGATCACCTCGAAAGGTCTACTGGAACGAGCGGACAGAAGGTCCTCGAGGTGAGTCGATGAACACTCCGCACGATTTCCTTGAGCAACTAAAACACAAGCTGTCCTGTGATGACCTTGCCTCAGGAAGTCGTGAAATGATCTGCACCTAACGACTGGATTATCGTATATGGTATCAATGCTTGGTAAAAACTTTGGATCCACAGATAATAATATAATCGATATTTCTGTTTTCGGATTCGAGCTTGAGGCATGGTCTAACAAATCGGTTAGATCAAGCTCACTAACTCGTTGCGATAGGGTAGGGAACTCCTTTGTAGAAGCATTCATGATAGTAGGGGTTAGGGTTATTTACCTCTTACCCCAGTAAGTAAACCTGGTCAATCATCCCTTTTTCGTAATTACTACCATCATTTATCCTAAAAGTAATAGATGACCCACGAGAGACTCAAAGTCTGGATGGACCGACTCTGGTCGAAGGATGGATAATTCATCCAAGGAATGAGTACCTGTAGCGACTAGATGGCAGGCGAGGCCGCCATTTCGGGCAGTGTTAAAGTCGTAAGGAGAATCTCCGACATAAATGGTTTCTTGGGGGGCAGCACCAATTCTGTCCAATGCCAAGCGAGTAAGTGCAGGATTAGGTTTTTTCCAGCTTGTATCATTTGCTCCAATAGTAAATTTCAGGAATGGGGAAATTCCAAGGTGATCGCACACAGCACGGGCATGTGGGCCATATTTATTGGTTAAAACAGCGGATTGAAAGCCGGATTGGCTTAGGAGTTTCAAGCCTTCTTTAACATAGGGTAGTAAAACGAGTCCTTCGAACATTTCCTTTTCAAAGATTGGCCGCAATATGGAAACGGCTTCATCTGCACGCTCCGAGCCGATTAATTTTGCCATAGTTGTGTCAGATGAGCCTCCAACGGCTCTTTTTACTTCATCGAAAGTGGGAGGAGGAAACCCCATCTTTACCAAGGTTTTTGAGAAGGCTTTATGAATGGCCAAGAATTGGTCAATTAAAGTACCATCCAAGTCAAAGAGGATTGCCCGCATCTTCATTTTAGCTAGCGTTGTGTGTATGCATTGTAGGTTAGCATTAGATTCTTATGATTTTCTGTGGTTCAAAATTGCAATTAAATGAGCCTGGGACCAAAAGACATACGCATTACTGATGAAGGTAATTATGTCCACTGCAATCTATTGGGGGATTGGTTGTTAGTTATTGGATCAGAGAAAGCCCATTTTAGTTGGGGGAACTTCTGGGAGCTTCAAACCCAATCTATTTCCACATGTAAGTTTACCCTGTCACCTTCCTCAAGTTGGGATTCATCCTTATTATTGTTTTTATTTAGAGCAAAAACTGAATTGCAAAAGAAAGGCATCGTAGCAGATTTTTCAGCTTTGCCTGAAAAAGTAAAAAAGTTACTTAGTTTCGCAGAAGATCGGATGGCCATCTCATCCTCGCTTTCCCACGAGGTTATTAATGGCTCTAATTTATGGGCAGATCAAATCGTTCATTCTTTTACTCAAGTATCAACTTTTTGGGGGAAATGGTTGCTTGCTGTTGGTAAATTATTTTTGGGAAAATCTTTTATGAGGTTTGGTGATTTAATCCATACCTGCAGAGATTGCGGAGCCTCGGCTCTTCCCATTGTCACCTTGATCGCTTTCTTAACCGGATTAACCATGGCTTTCGTCGGCAGCGTGCAATTAGAGAAATTCAATGCCACCATATATGTTGCTGACCTTGTTTCCTTGGCCATGGTGCGGGAGATGGGTGCGTTAATGGTTGCGATCGTTATGGCCGGGAGAACAGGAGCCGCTTTTGCCGCAGAACTTGGCTCCATGAAAATAAGGGAAGAAATTGACTCACTGCGAACTTTCGGGATCCCTGCAATTGAATTTTTAGTTCTGCCGAGAACACTCGCCCTTTTACTGATGACTCCACTGCTTACCTTGTATGCTGACATTGTTGGTATCCTGGGAGGTCTTACAGTTGGTTCGCAGGTAATGGATTTTTCTGCCCTTCATTACTTCGAGCAGACTCAATCCGCCTTAACCAACATGTGGGAAATTTACTCAGGTTTATTTAAAAGCCTGGCTTTTGGTTTAATCATTGGATTGGTAGGATGTTACAAGGGAATGTTTACCGGAAGTAATTCGGCATCTCTTGGCAAATCAGTCACCTCATCAGTTGTGGTATCAATTACATTAATTGTGGTTTGCGATGCTATATTCGAGATTTGTTTTAGTTTACTTGGATACCGATGAAGCCAGATTCCATTAAAAAATCCGTGATTGAGGTAAGCGACTTAGGTCTTAGCTATGGAAACCGCACTGTCTTGCAAGAAGTGTCTTTTGATGTCATGAAAGGTAGTTGCTTAGCAGTTATGGGAGCTAGCGGTTGCGGGAAGAGCACTTTGCTCAAAGGGATGACTGGGTTACTGAAACCATTCAATGGAAAGGTGAAGTTCGAGGGGGATTCAATGTGGGGTGATGGACAACTTCCCCATGATGAGGTCCTAAGTAAATTTGGAGTTTTATTTCAGGGTGGTGCTTTATGGAGCTCAATGAATCTCCTCGAAAATATATCCTTACCATTGGAGACTTTTTCACGCCTAAATAGGCAAGAGATTGAAGATATGGCTGCTTATAAACTTAGCCTAGTTGGTCTCTCAGGGTGCGAGTTCTTATACCCTTCGGAATTAAGTGGTGGCATGCAAAAAAGAGCAGGTTTGGCTCGTGCATTAGCTATGGATCCAGAAATACTCTTTCTTGATGAACCCTCCGCAGGTTTGGATCCGATCAACTCCAATCAGTTGGACGAATTAATTCTTGAGCTCAAGGATTCTCTGGGGATTACCTTTGTTGTAGTTACCCATGAATTGGACAGTATATTTTCGATTTCAGATCACTCTATTTTTTTGAGTAATCAATCAAAAACTATAATCGACCAGGGTAAGCCTATTGATTTACTTAAAGGAAGCAGGCTTGAGGAAGTTCGTGATTTCTTAGGTCGAAGTTCAAGAAGTAATAGTAAGTAAAGTGATTGAATCTTGGATTGCGGTTTAATGAGTTTTAAAGATAGAATGTTATAGTTTTATGAAAATTGCCGCTAACAGCACCCTGGTAGGCGCCTTTACTCTTGGTGCTTTAATGATTTTTGCAGGCTTCCTTTTTTTTACTGGAGGTTTATCAAGTTGGAGAGGTGATAATGAGCGTTTTGTTGTTGTTTTTAACGAAAATGTTTTTGGGTTAAACGAGGGCGGGAAAGTTACCTTCAATGGCGTAAAGATAGGCAGAGTTGAAAGGTTTTTCATTGGGGATGCCTTAAAAGATGGGCCAGTCCCGGTAATGATTGAGATTAATCGCAAACTTGTAGACCGTCACAGGGTAACTGTAGGGAATGAGGTTTTTAACGAAGATGGTTCTTTCAAAACAGATATCTTGCCCCAGTTGGTTGGCCAGTTGGTACAGGAAAGTTTTGTTACCGGTATATTATACATAAACTTAACCACAGATCTTCAGTATGTTGATACTAATGGCAGCTTAAGTACGCTGTATGGCCACCCCTTGATTCGTAGCAAGGGTTCGATTTTTGCTGAACTTAGTGAAAGCATAAACCTTGAAAAACTGAGTAAGCAGGTAAGCGAATTTTTAGAGGCAGGGACCGCTCAATTGCAAAATTTAAAAGCAGAGGAATTGAGGACATCTTTTCTGTCTCTCGTAGAGAATTCCAATCTTTTTCTTAATAATTTCTCAAAGAATGTACTCCCACATGCTAAAAATTTTGGAGACACCTCGGAACAAGTTAGGGAAAGCTTTAAGAAATTAGACATCGTGAATCAACGAATCCAAGAAGTCATTGCACCTGATTCTGACTTGCGCTTTGGAGCAGTGAATGCCCTTCATGATCTATCAGAAATGTCTAAGTCATTAAAGAGCTTAGCAGATTTGCTCGAGCGTAACCCACAAGCCCTCATTCGTGGCAAGGTTGTTACAGAGGATTAACATGAAGAAAACTTATCTAGTACTAACGCTGACTGTCTTTGCTTTAGCAAGTTGCATCATTCCGGAATCGAACCATGTGGAGCCGGACTTCTATCTTTTATCCAATACAGTCCAGGACCAAAACCAGTCGAAGTTTAATGAAGATCATTCTTTTTATCTCAGAGAAATAGAATTGCCTGAATATTTGAAAGATTCTCGTTTGGTGCTACGTCCGACACCTCACACAATTAAATTTAGGGAACTTGATAGATGGGGCGAACCCTTGGAGGATGGGATTGCCCGAGTCTTAGCGATGAATTTGCAGGATCAATTTAATAACTCAAGGTACTCAATTTTCCCCAACCGCAGGAAGGAGGGCTTACGATGGGATTTAGCTGTCTCGTTTTCATCCTTTGAGAGAATTGTAAACGATCGTGTTTCCATATCAGCCAAATGGTCGGCTAGGGCGGGTGATGGTACGACCAAATCAGATTCCTTTTCCTTTGAATATGTTCTTCCGTTGCCGGGAGACGAGTCTGAAGAACTAAAAGCCTACAATTTAGCATTGTACAGTTTATCCCAAAATATCCTTGAAGAACTTTCGACAAATTGAGTCACTTTTCTTATGTGGTCTCTTCTCTTTACAGTTATTACCGTTATCCTCTCATTCATACTGTTAAGTAGAGTTAAAGCTTTCGTTAAATTAAAACGCATGCAACGACTGGACCGTGAGATTGAAAATGATTTATTGCAGGAGTTCCCCGAAGCTTTTGATCTCAATAAAAAAGAGTCTGGCGAATTCGTCGATTGGCTTGAAGAATTGCAATCCGAAGACAATACCACCAAAACAAAAAAGGTATGAATAAGTTTAGTTTTCAATTAATGTACCTCTAATTCAAAAATCATGATTCTTAGAAAAGTGTTTTTAACTTTAATTTACTGCTTTTTCTTGATATCGCTTTCATTTGCAAATTGGCCAAATTGGAGAGGGCCAAACTTTGACGGCTCTGCGACTGGAAATTTTAAGTACCCCACGGTTTTCTCACCTGAGTTAGCTGTTCGCTGGTCTCATGAGTTAGAGGGCCCCTCTGCATCGACACCAGTAGTAATGAATGACCGGGTATTTCTGTCAGGTACCCGCCTTGCAATAGAACGTGAGAGTGAACCTAATTTACTTGCCATGTGTATTGATCGTAAATCCGGTGATACATTGTGGATAAAATCAGCTGGGAGTGGATACCAACCTGGGGATAAAGATGGGAATATCTTGCAACTTGATTCACGCTCCAATTATTCGAGCCCATCTCCAGTTGCTTCATCAACTGAGGTTGTTTTTTTCTATGGCAACGGTGATCTTGTTTGCTTTAGCCATGATGGTGACCTCAAGTGGCGCCGCAATTTACAGGCTGACCTTGGAGATTTTTGTTTTCAATGGACATTTTCTGCCAGTCCCACTCTTTATGATGGTCGCCTTTATCTCCCGGTCCTTCAGCGTGATGAACAAGTCCACGGTCGTGGCAACAAAGATGCGGAATCATTTCTCCTATGCCTAAACCTAAAGTCTGGCAAAACAATCTGGCGACATGTTCGAACAACTCCGGCAAAGAAAGAATCACGGGAGGCTTTTTCTACAATCATACCTTATAATGATAGCCTCTTGGTAGCTGGTGGAGATTTCCTAACATCTCATAACCCCATAAACGGAAGTGAGCTTTGGCGCTGGGGAACCTGGAATAATGGACACAAGCAAGAATGGTGGCGCTTAGTACCATCCCCGGTTGCAGGTGACGGCAAGGTTTTGGTATGTGCCCCAAAAAAAGCTCCAGTATTTGCTATAAGTCTATCTGGCAAAAAGAGTGGAGCAAAATTAGCGTGGGACTCCACCAAGAGTAAGGAAGTTACCTCTGATGTTCCTACTCCTCTATTTTACAGGGGTTTCTTTTATGTGTTAAGTGATTTGCGTCAAAATATTTCAAAATTAGATCCTGAAAATGGGGTAGTTGTATGGACCCTCAAGTTGCCAGGTAAATACAAGTGGCGTGCATCTCCAACGGGTGCCGATGGAAAGATTTACTTAATGAATCATAATGCAGAGGCACTTGTCCTTTCATCAGAAAGTGGTGAGATCTTACATGCCGTAAAAATGGGCGACGAATACGATGATCAAACCCGGTCATCGATCGCACTTTCGCAAGGGCAATTGTTCATTCGAACCAATAAAAAATTGTATTGCATCGAATAATGATAGTCTGCAATGTTAATAACTCTATTTCCCATCCACCACACCCGCGCCGGGCGGTTCCCGCCAATCTACCGCCCGGCGCTTTTTTTATCTTGATGGGAGCTGTTTATAAACAAACTCTTTTAATTTCGGCTTTTTTTTGGGGTGCCTTCATCTTTGCAGATGAATCTGCCCCACTTTCTCTTTCGGAAAAAATTGCCCAACTCCGTTTAAAATCGAATGCACATGGCAAGTATGTAAATGAACTGCTTGCTGAACCGATTACCTTGCAGTCATTTGATACGATTAATGAACCATCGCTTATTAACATTGAGCCCGTAGTCGGGACGGAAGAGTCCTCCGCCCTTCCGGAGGATCACTTGCCGCTAATTGACCTACCCGAGCCCATTTCGGAGGTGGAACCCTCAGTCAATGTTGTCGAGGAGAATGCTTCACCTTTACCTGTTGCTGAAGTCGTTGAAGAAGAGCTAAACCTGGATAAAGAAGTGCCAGTGAATCCGGATTTTGACTCTGGGAGGAACAGGGATGTTAATCCTGACGCCCCCCCCACTTACGATGAATTGTATTCCCCTAAAGTTGTTCAACGCCGATTGGGGTATTACTTCGGACCATTTCTCTCAGCCGTTTTTGCAGATGATAGTGCTGTTAAAAATACAGCCAAGATACCTTACTATTCTAAAGGGGGTGTAGCAACTGGACTTCGAGTTGGTAATGACTTTGGTAATACCCGTATCGAGGGAGAATATGCTTATTTGACTCACAAAATAAGTGGTTTGAGTGGAGCTTCTGGTAGAACTAATTTACACAATTTTCAAAGCAGATTAATTCTTGAAAAAAGCTTGGGTGATCGTGCCGATCTGCGACTCGGCATTGGGTTGGGCATTGCTTTCGTAAGCAAAGAACTCGCAGGACATAAATATGATGGAGTTGGTTTTTCCTATGATTTTTTACTTGGTTGGTCATACCGAGTTATGGAAAATTGGTCATTGGGTCTCGATTATAAGCATTACCTGACCTCGGCCCATGAAAACTATGACCGATTGCAGGGTCATATGATTGAACTCTCCGTGGGTTTTGACTTGTAGTTAATAGCCTCAACTATCAACTAGGCTTATTTTTCAGTAAAGCAATCTTGCGAATGCCCTAGGCATTGCAGCCTCTGCCTCCCATTGTATGCATTCTCCATTTGCGGTGAGAGAAAATGAGATTTTTGATGCATGTAAGCAAATTCGTTGCACCTTGGAAGCTTTAGCAATTTTACGATTCAATTCAAAATTCCCGTAAGTTCTGTCACCAATGATTGGTAGTCTTCGATTAGCACATTGAACGCGCAACTGGTGAGTTCGTCCAGTTTTTGGTTTAAGCTCAAGGAGTGCAAGGTTCCCAAACCTGGTAGATGTCTTTCTTTGCATAGAAACTGAAGTTATTGCGGAGTCACCAGTTTTACCTGAAGTTACTCTAATTTTACCTTTGGTAGGGTTTTTTTGAAGAAAATCCTTCCAGATTGATCTAATAGGTCTTCCATTATAGGCGACGATGGCAAAATAAGTTTTCTTAACATCTCGGTTTAGAAACGCCGCCTTTAATTTTTCGGCTAAAACGATGTTAGACACCCCAAGAATTACTCCAGAAGTGGCAGAGTCCAAACGGTGAACAAGATAAAATTCTCTCTCCTTTCCTGTTGAATCAACCCAATGGTATTTCTCTTGTTCAAAATCGTAAGAACTATGCAACAAAACCCTCTTATTCTCACTATTGCGATTGGGGTGAGACAAGATACCGCTTGCCTTTTCAATTGCCCAAATACCGCTGGGATGAAAATCGATAACATTGCACTCCCTGTCTAAAGGAATCTCGAAGGGGATATCATTTTCAGCTATCTTCATTTGTAGTTAAAAGTAATTGAAATTTCATCTGAATATCCAAACTCCTCAATCATTTTTTCTGTCCATACGCCAAAGGGGGATCTGGAAGCAATTGCTTGCCTGCAGAGTTCTGTCGACAATTGCTCAGTGAGATTAAATCCTATTTGATTGAGGTCCTTAATTTGTCCGTTGCTCAGAAGGGTAAATCGAAACATGGCTTTTTCAGGAAACTGTTCACGTTGTAAATACCTGTACGAATTAAGGATCAGTTCACCCCATTGCCTTTCTATTGATTTGAGCATTGCCTGCATGTATACACCATAAGGATTTAAGCGGCACTCAACTGCCAACTTTCCAACCCTCGGAGCACTTGTGGTTTTTTGCAGTAATGGGCCATTAAGCACATCCAAAGATAGCCTTGGCCTAGTTTTTTGAACCACAGGAGGATTGTTTTCTTGTAAAGTAGTTTTGTTGGTTTTTTCCAAAGGAACTTGATTCGAAAGGTTAATGATCTTTCTATTTTTTCCTTTCTTGCGTGGCTCTATTGACCATCCGTCCTTGAACTTTTTAGGTATATCTAATGAGTTTTTTTGGGGTAAAATAGAGGAGGGTGGAGTTTGGGGCGCTGTTAGTGTAGGTTCTTTCCGCTCGGGCAGATCCGTTGAAGGTTTAATCTTTAATCTAGGTACGACCTTTAGGTTTTGCGAAGTGCCTCTACTTTGAGGCAGGGTTTCATTTATGTTCAGTTTTTCAACTGGTGATGGTTGGGCGGCTTGTTGATTTTGAGTGGATATCAAATTTGTTTCGTCAGGATGGTTATCCATTACCGTAGGGTTGGCTTCAGTATATATTTTTAATGAAGAAGGAGCGGAGTCAGGCTTGTAACTCTTTTGCCAGGAAAGCTTCATGTCATAAATGTAAGCTCTCTTATGATTGATAAAGGCCAATGGGTTGAGCCATAATATAGACTTTATTAGAAGTAAGGTTAAGCAGGCTGCACCCATGGCCTCCTTGAATTTTCCAGCAACTGGAGTGACTCTATTCATCGAGGTTTTAGGCAGTCCTTATGCTATTACTTTTCATTCATTAATGAAATTAACTATCTCCTCGACTGCCTGAGTAGCACCATTAATTCTTGGGGAATGTTTTATGGTAGTAACAGGCAGATTATTGATCAGCTCGACCCATGAACCGTTAATGAAAGCTGGATAGCTCATTTCATTAAATGTTAAAGCTTTTTGGCAAAATTCCCTTAAGACTTTAGATTCCGGGAAATGTTCCCGGAACACACCAGTAAAGGGAATATTCATACCCCAGCATTCGGAAACTGTACTGTACCCACCTTTGCCAATAACATGACTGGATGACCTGACTAGGTCAATAAAAGCTAGATCGAAGTTCATGGGAATATATATGACTTTATCTTGCCGATAAATGGAATTGTAGTCGCCAGGGATAATAACATGAAATTCATGAGTATTTTCTAGAATTTTGTGCTTCATTGGAATACCCCCAGTTGTCAAAATTACATATTTGTCACTTGAGCTCAAACCTAGTCTTGAAAGTACGGTATTCCTGTCGGCTTCAGGGAATCGAAAGATAGGGTTCACAGAGGTGCTGTTTTTAATCTCCTCGCAAAAAGGTCGGCATTGGATACGCAGGTCTGCTTTATTATATATTCTTTTGAGTATCTCGACCAAATGCTCGAACCTGGGGTAATTTTCGATGTAACTTTTATAAATCCAATCCCAAGTGAAATTTTCTAGCAAAATTGTGGGGATCTGCAATCGATTGCCCAGTTCTATACCAAGAGGGGAAATATCACTTAAAATTAGGTGTGGGCCTAAAGAACGAAGTAAGGTGGTACTTCGTTTGATCCGTGAATCACTAAATGATAAAAATTCCTCGACTTGAACATAACTGTCTTCAAGGGAATGATGAAAAGGATCTTTCTGCACCAGCCCAACATCTGTTTTTTCGTTAACTACTTTTATCCTACAATTCCGAGGTAAGTTAGCCGGCCAAAACCACGAAGGTACTTGGCTGAAAATAATGACTTCAGCTCGATTATCCTTTCGGTAGATTTGGGTAATGATTGCTGCGATTCGAGACGCATGGCCAAAGCCGTGAGAGGACACAAAGCAGGCGACCCGAAGGGGGGGAGGAGTCATTTTATTCAAGAAAAATCAACTCGAGGTATGCTTCAAGTTGATCCGATGGGCGCAATTTCCCTTTTTCCCTCTTGATAAGTTTTCTGCAGAAGTCGGAATCGACTTGCTCGTTATAACTTAAGACCTGAATTTTTTCTGCAACATTCAAGCCTGACGCTTCAAGACGAAGTGGGACACCAAATGGCCCAAATGAACAAATCCATGACTTGATTGAAGGATTCTTAATATTACCGGTGGTAAGCGAGGGGTTTTGACGAGCAAAGAAGGGTAGGTGAGGTGCATTAACCCTAATTTTCGTAACTACTGGCAGGCTATTCAAGTATTCCGTGGGTGAAGAAAATTTCTTTTTTTGAAAACTTGAATAAAAGTGAATTGGGTCGAACCCGACTAAGTTGTAACCGTTAAAGTTACCGTGTTTATTTTTGGTCTTAAAGCTTTGCCGAGCATACCATTTGTTGAACTGATTACTTAAACGTAACCCCACTTCAAAATGTAAATGGGAACGGCTTAAAGGTATGCGGAACGATGCAGAATTCCCCATCTTACCAAGAACTTGGGCGATTTTTACCTGGGATCCAACTTTTAATCCATCAGAAATTTTAGCGAGGTGTGCATAAAGGGAATAGAGTACGGGGTTAAACCCTTTATGTTCTAGGACAATATATTTCCCGTAAGCACTCGCGGTAGCTGAATAACTTACATGGGATACGGTTCCATCCATCACTGCAAATATACTATCCTCTGCGTGGCCTTGCTTGCTACTTCTTACCGGGAAAAGGTCCAGTCCTTCGTGGAATTTATAGCCATTGTTTCTGACACAACCAAATGCACCTGATGAAAATTCTTTCCCTGGACCAGTTTTTTGAAGAAATGCATGGTACCCAAGCCCTTTGGCAAAAGATGGGTTTGGTGTTGGCCACGCGAGGGTAAAAAAATTGGCAGATAAGTTATGGCATAATAAAAACGCTGTTATGATAACACCCGTTCGGATGCCCCTATTACCAACTCCAACCACTATTAATTCCTCTGGTTTTGCAACTCAAGGTTGATGTGCCTGACGGAAAGTTCTAGTTTGCTGTAAAAGGCATAAATCTCTTCTTCAGTTTTACGGTGGGCAAACATGAATGGGATAAATCCATTTGTTATGGTGGATTCGATTGGGTGTATGCCAACTACAGTCCCGTTTACGACAAGGCTAAGATTTCCTCCAATCCGGTTGGCGGTTTCCTTCTGTAGTGTCATAGCAGCTCTGCGGTCTAACCCTATCCAGATCCCATAAATACGACCTTCTTTGTTTGGACTGAATATATCAGAAAAGCTTCCAAGCTTTGTTCCTGAAATATCATACTCATCAATAATTGGAATAGGCGCACCACCTTCTACGAAAATTCGGGGCCGATGAGTTATTTTAGTTGAGTCGTAACCATTCCTTGAGCATCCGAGCTGAGTAAACAGGATCAATAGGATGCAAATAAGTGAATATTTGTAAGGAGATCGTAAAAGATGTTTTATCATATGCATGCTTATTCTTGAGAGTAAGGGAAATTCAGGGTAATGATAAACCTTAAAAGATGGCGTTAAGTAAAAAACCTAAGATGCAAGAAGGATCCAGTGTAATTGTATTTATGGATATGCAATCACGCTTACTCCATTCCATTGAACATGCAGACGAATTAATTGAATCTTGTTCGATTCTTGCTGCCTGTTCAAAATTACTCCAAATACCCTCTGTTCTTACAGAGCAAGTTCCAGAGAAACTGGGTAGTTCAGATAAGCAAATAGTTTCCCGGCTGGATAATGCATACAAGGTAAGTAAGGATACTTTTTCAGCATTTGGGTCGTCGGAATTTTGCGATTGGCTTACTTCATCATGCACCAAGAGAATTGTTTTGGTCGGAATAGAAACTCCCATCTGTATCTTACTTACTGCGCTTGATGCCTTGAAGTCAGGTTTTTCTGTCACATTGCTTTCAGATTGCGTTAGTTGCCGAGTCCCCAAGGATGGCGAACGCTGCCTTTCCCAACTCCTTCAGTTAGGAGTGGAAGTTATCCCATTGGAAAGTTTTATTTTTCGCGAACTTCAATGTTCTGCTCATCCTAATTTTCGTGAGATCTCAAATCTGATTAAAAGTAGGGGGAGAAGTATTTGAAATATGCTTTCCTTTACAAATTCTGCTACTTTACTTGGGGTGTCAGCTTTGCCCGTAGCAGTTGAGGCAAATAGTGGAGAACGTGGTGACCCTCGGGTTGTATTAGTTGGTCTTCCTGATGCAACCGTCAAGGAGTCACTCGACCGCGTGCATTCCAGTCTCTCAAATGGAGGGTTCTCGCTTCCTCGTACTCGTATTACAGTCAATTTAGCTCCTGCGGATTTACGCAAGGAGGGTAGTGCATTCGATTTACCTGTGGCCTTGTGTTTACTGGCTTCAACTAAGCAGCTAGATCCAAACCTCCTTAAGGATTTTCTTATTGCGGGTGAACTTGGCCTGTCCGGTGAATTACGATACATAAAGGGAGGGCTATCGATGGCGGTTTTAGCAAAGCAGCAAAAAAGGCGTGGTGTCGTCCTGCCAATTGCATCCGCTAAAGAAGCCTCTCTGGTTGATGGTATTGAAGTCTATGGCGTTGATAATCTCGCTCAGGTTGTAGATTTCCTTAATCAGAAAGTTGCCTTAGATCCGATTCGCCCATCAATTAATTCAATAGCAACTGACAAGGATCTTTTGTGCGATTTTAATGAGGTGAAGGGGCAGTCTAAGCTGCGCAGGGCTGTTGAAGTTGCAGTCTGTGGTGGACACAATGTGTTAATTGTAGGACCGCCAGGATCAGGGAAGTCGATGGTGTCAAAGAGAATACCCACAATTTTACCCTCTCCTTCGATGGATGAATATATTGAAATTGTAAAAATATACTCTTCAACTGGGGATTCCTCTTACCTGGCAAGTGGCTTTAATGCCCGTCCGTTTCGTGCGCCTCATCACACTATTAGTGATGTAGGTCTTATCGGAGGTGGTGCAATACCTGGGGCTGGGGAAATATCGCTCGCGCACAATGGAGTTTTATTCCTCGATGAATTGCCCGAGTTTAAAAGGTCTGTCTTAGAAGTTCTTAGGCAACCCCTTGAAGATGGAGAAGTGACTATATCGAGAAGTGCCGGTAAAGTTACTTTGCCAAGTAGATTTATGTTTGTGGCTTCAATGAATCCTTGTCCCTGTGGTTACTTGGGAGACCCTAAGAATTCGTGCAGGTGCTCAATTCCGCAAATTCAAAAATACAGATCTAAAATTAGCGGGCCTTTATTAGACCGTATCGACTTACATATTGAGGCCCCAGCTCTTGCTGTTACAGAATTGCAAAATTTAAAAAAATCCGAAAGTTCTGAAACAATTAGAAATCGCGTTGAAGTTTGTAGAGAAATTCAACGGGAAAGATTTTCTAAATTAAAAATAAAAACTAATGCATACATGCCGGATTCTTGGATTGAAAAAGCATGTCTTTTGAGTGAGGAAAATAAACAGGTTTTAGTCCATGCAATGAACCAGCTTTCTCTATCTGCACGTGCATATACTCGCATATTAAAAGTTTCAAGAACCATAGCGGATATGTGTAACAGTGTTAATATTGAACGAAACCATTTACTTGAAGCTATTCAGTATCGAAATTTAGATAGAAAAATTATATAAATATTCTTTACATAACTAACAAATTTAAAATATATGGAAGAATAACAAATATAAATTATGAACTTGGACCAAATAGAAGACATTAAAGAACTTAAAGCTTTAAAGGCAAAGATTGAGAAAAAGATTAAATCTCAAAACTCCAAACCAGCTAAGCCCAAACTCTCTGTGCATTATCCAATCATCAAGGATGACCATAAACGCCATGTAAGAGGTGATGGACGTAAAGTATTTCGCTCTGTGGTCGATTACCTTGAGTGTTATGTAAAGGGTATGCCCCCAATTTCCCGAGCAGAATTTTACAAACGATTCGGTATTGAATCACGCAGGGGTAAGGTAACACCCGAAATTGTTTCGCAGGTTAAAAGTTTACTTTCTTCTGGCAAAACATTATCCGAAGCTTCCAGTGATGTTGGTATTTCGATTGCTTCTTGCCAAAAAATTAAATCCGGCAAGTACGACCAATAATTAAACTCTCCCCTTTTCATTTAAAACCGTGTTTATCACGGTTTTTTTTTATAAAATGGCCAAGAAGATATCGGGTATTTTTTACTTGGATCGTAATGAAGCGGTTGAGTATGTGCTTAAAGCATATGACATAAAGTGGTGCATTACTAGATGGCAAAGTGGTAAAGTAAATGTAAGTTTTGAAACAAAGTCTTCATGTCGTGCAAATAGCAACCTTGTTCCTTATAAAATAAAGAATCACAAAACGATAATGCTTTCTAAAAATGAGATAGATTTAGCGATGCTTAAAACTACTCAATCGTGATTTTTTTTAACCGTCTTCTTCTGGGATATCCAGCCTGTGCATCGTTGTTTCTTCACCCTTTGAGTCTGTGGTTATAACCTTCATGATCTTGCAGTCTTTTCCCTTGGCCTGGAAGCGCTTCGGATCACCGTCAGGTCCTATGATTTGAAGGAGTCCAGGCTTCTTCTCAATTTCCACACATTCGATCAGGTCTTTCCCGTTGTAACCTTCTTCATGAGAGGTTGAATACAGACCATCCGGGTGAACAAAGCATACAATTCTGCCATACCTGAAACTCCCTCCACGCTTATTTTGGACCACATCGCCCTTTTCAAATGTTTTCTTTGAGAATAACTGTTTTCGGGGAGTGTAGGGTTTTAATTTTGACCTCTTAGCTTTAAACATTTGAACACCGTCAGAACCTTTCTCCAGGGGAGTTAGGTCATCTGGGTTTACCTCAAGAAGTTCGCAGGTTGGGTCCCCTGGGTCATCTGCTAATATCATTAGAACTTCCCCGCATCGTTTCTTGTTTCCCTTAGAACTGACAATTTCTTTTACATGAACCCCAATCTCGATGGTTTTCTTCTTTTTCTTTTTTTGCATAATTCTTTAGGGTTATGGTTCTATTCCGAATCCAGTTTTAAGGTTGCCTGTCTTAGCAAGTCGTTTTTCTCGACACTCTTTGCATATACAAAACCTACCGTGGCCAAAATCTAATGGATCTGGAATGACATCTTGCTCGGTTTTGCTTGGTGCAGCCTTTTTCACAGGCGTGATGGCGTCTGATTTCTTAGCAAGTGCATTTTTAGCCAACTCTAATCTTTTCTTTTTATTAAGCTCAAAACGATATGCCAGTAGTTGCTTAAAGTCGGTTTGATCAATATCAATCTCCCCGCGAAGTTTTGAGTTTTGCAAATGTGCCACAACTAAAGTTGATCCTCTAATGCCAAGTACTTGGGTTTCTGAACCAGCAGGAATCTGTGAGTTGGCAATCACCTGACCAGTTGAGGTTTTAGCTAAAAGACTAACTGGTAAATTACAGGTTACTGGTTTTGCGGGAAACACACTTTTAGGAATGCGGGCCCAATTCTTAACTGCGTTAAGTAAATCTTGGGAAAAGGGTGGTTGTTCTGGTTTTATCGCCTCAGGAATCTTTACGATAGGTTTTTGCTTGAGGGGTAATTTATAAACCTGTTCTACTTCGGGTTGGTCTAATTGTGGTGTTTCTTTGTGTTCAGCCTTTGGTTGGTCAGGTAAAGTATTTTGAGGGTGGTGGGCGGTTTGATTTTTATCCTCGGAAGGAATTTGAATACCTTCGGGCAAAGTAATGTTCTCACAGGATGAAAACATAGCGACTAATAAGAGAAAGCATAAATAGTTTTTAATAAATCTCACATATTACAATTAGGCATTGTCCCGAATTAATTCAATTGTTTTTCATGTGATTGCTATTTTCGGCTCGATGAATTTTAAATGATTCATGCCTTCTTTTAATAAAACCTTTCTATCCTTAGCTAATATTTTAGTTTTTCTGGGAATATCTGTAGCTTCATTAATGGAATATTCCTTAGGGGTTGTGGGTGGATGTTTAATTGGTGCAGTTTTGAATGTTTTCGCTTTGGCGAGGTCAAGGTGCACTGCCTCCAATGACATAGACCATTCGTCGACGAGCGTAGAGGGTACGATATCTTCAGAGAAAAATAAAGTACTGGAAGACCTAGACCGTGAGGTTGCTCGTAGGAGAGAGGCTGAGCAATTCAATCGTAACTAAAGTATTGTGTACCGCAAAACTCCATTGGAACTTAAAGGTATGCCCCCAGGTATTCCCTTTATTGTCGGGAATGAGCTGGCAGAGCGGTTTTCCTTCTATGGGATGCGCTCAATTCTTTTGGTTTACATGACTACCTACCTTTGCCAATCAGATGGTACATTAGATGTATTTGGCAACAAGGAGGCAGAGGCTTGGGTTCATTTATTTGTAGGGTCTGCTTACTTATTTCCCATTCTCGGAGGTATTGTAGCAGATGCACTTTGGGGGAAGTACAAAACGATTCTCTTGCTTTCTTTAGTCTACTGCTTAGGCCATGCCTGCTTGGCTTGCATGGGATGGGTTGGGGACACCCGGGTTTTCCTCCTTGTCGGACTTGGATTAATTGCGGTGGGTTCTGGTGGCATCAAGCCTTGTGTTTCTGCACATGTGGGAGATCAGTTTGGTAGATCCAATGCAGGATTGCTCCCAAAAGTATTTGGTTGGTTTTATTTATCAATCAATATGGGTGCATTTTTATCAGGTCTTTTAACGCCTTTCCTGCTCGAAGCCAAAAGAATACCCGGAACTTTAGGTGAATCCATTTATCCGTTTTTTGCATGGATTGTTGGAGAAAAGCAACCAGGCGAAACAATTTTTGGTCATCACTATGCTTTCGGCCTGCCGGGTATATTAATGGCAGTTGCAACCTTACTTTTCTGGATGGGGCGCAAGGAGTTCACTCACGTGCAACCTGTCGGTAAGGCTTATTTTAGCCAGTTAGTAAATCAAGACAATCTTCGCAGCCTTGCTAAACTATGGCTTATCTTTTCGTTTATTATCTTGTTTTGGGCTTTATTTGATCAGATAGGTACGCTGTGGCAGGTACAATGCCGCCAATTGGACTGCGTTCTCCCAGCCTGGATACCTATGTTTGGCGGGTACGAATTATTGCCAGCTCAAGTCTCGGCAGTATTTAACCCGCTTTTTATTCTTTTATTAGTACCTTTATTCAGCCGCTTTATTTACCCCCTGACAGAGCATTTCTACAAACTTACCTCACTTCGTAAGATGGGAATTGGACTTTGGTTGATGGTCCTTGCTTTCGTTTTAGTCTCCGTGATTCAGGAGTTCGTAGAAATGGGCCGGGTTTTGCATGTAGGGTGGCAAGTTTTTGCCTGTCTTATTTTGACTGCATCCGAAGTCATGGTCTCCATCACCTGCCTAGAGTTCGCTTACACCCAAGCTCCTAAGGCGATGAAGTCTTTGGTTATGGCGTTGTTTTTGCTTACCGTATCCCTTGGTAATTACCTGACATCTGGAGTGAAGTTTCTACTAGCCGATGAACAAGGTGCCTCAAGGTTAGAGGTGTCGAATGAATTTTGGTTTTGGACCTTATTAATGACCGCGGGTGCTACTTTATACATTTTTATCTCCCGTAAATATACAGTCAATGAGTTCCTTCAGGATAGGAGCGCAACTTGTACCGAAGACGATTAGAGGATTCGCAACTGAGTAACCCTTTGGCATTTTTTTAATTTATTAATCTTTTTTAATACTTCAGGCTTCTTAAAGCTTAATTCCTGCTTGATTGTACTACTGGAGGCACGAATTTGTAAAGTCTTGCCATCTTTTGATAGGTTAACAGGAGCACATTTAGCTGATAGGTATTTCCCGACTATTTTCTGCCAATTCCCTGAAATAATTCCTTCGGCGGTCTCATCTTCTCCAATCCCCCAATCTTCCCATACCTTCTCCACTAAAGATTCCATGGATATGGGATGTCGGGGTTTTCGCTCTGCTAACTCTGCGGGTAAGTTCATAAAAGATGAAACTAGATCCTGTTCCTTGGATTTGTTCCGTTTGTATTTTTTGGATCGTTGGGATTTCAAGTGATTGAGCTTTCTTCGGTTTAATTATCTTGCTAGTAACATGAAGCATACAATCTTATTACTCAAAGAATTTAATTGCTTATTTGCTATGATTATCAAACCAAGAATCAAGGGTTTCGTCTGTATCACATCGCATCCAACAGGTTGCTTAGAAAATGTCCAGTCTCAGGCGGAGTTAGCTTCTCAGGTTAAATTAGCTAAGGGCAAGGGGCCACGCCGGGTCCTGGTCATAGGTGCGTCAACAGGGTACGGACTTGCCAGTCGAATCTCTGCGGCCTTTGCTAATAATGCTGATACCCTCGGTGTCTCATTTGAAAGAGAACCTAAAGAGGGCAAGCCTGGCAGTCCGGGGCATTATAATATTTCTGCCTTTCGTAAATTAGCTGCGGAAAATAATCTTATTGCCGAGGATATTAATGGAGATGCCTTTTCTGATGCCTGTAAAGATGAAGTGATTAAAAAAGCAAAGGAGATGGGAGGGGATTTTGACCTCGTGATATACAGCCTCGCCTCACCACGTCGAACCGATCCGACTAGCGGTGAAAATTATCGTGCATGCCTCAAGCCAGTAGGCATGATTTATAAGAATAAAACCTTAAATACTGACCGTAAAGAGGTCAAAGATGTGTCTATTGATCCAGCAAATGATGATGAACTCTTTCAAACCGAAAGAGTCATGGGTGGAGACGACTGGAAACTTTGGACTGACCGACTTTTAGAAGAGGGTCTTTTGGCAAAGGGTTGTGTTAATTTAGCTTATTCCTATGTCGGTCCGGAGGTAACTTGGCCAATCTATCGCAATGGAACTATTGGTCGGGCAAAAGCCCATCTAGAGGAAACAGCTCTTTCCTTAAACCAACAAATGCTTAGTTCTTGCGGGGGTAGTGCCTATGTATCAGTTAATAAAGCAGTAGTGACTCAAGCCAGCTCTGCTATCCCGGTCGTGCCTTTATATGTGTCTATTCTGTTTAAGGTTATGCGAGAGCAAGGCACCCATGAGGGCTGTATTGAGCAAACTAATCGATTGTTTCGTGATCGCCTGTACGGAGAGAATGCTTCCCTTGACCTCGACGAAGCTCAACGAATCAGGCTGGATGACTGGGAGATGGCAGAGGAGATTCAAATTAAAATTAAAGAACTTTGGCCACTTGTTAATACTGATACACTTTTGGAGCTGACCAATTTTGAAGAATACCAACAAGAATTCCTTCGCTTGTTTGGCTTTGGTGTTGATGGTGTGGATTATGATTTAGATGTAGATCCGGTTAACCCTTATTAACTCTTTCTAATTACTATTAAAACTGGGGAAGTCGGGTTATTACTACCCTCAAATTTTTCAAAACTCCATTTTTGTACACTGCATAATTTTTCCACCTCATCTAATTCTTTAGCACCACCAGCATGTCCGCGGTAGCATAAAACCGAAATCAGTCCGCTGGGTTTCATTAGTTCATAGGTTGTTAGCAAGGAATTGGTCGTAGTTTCATAAGTAGTCTTAATTGAGTGATTGCCTCCAGGTAGGTAGCCTAGGTTGTACATGGCAATGGCAATCTCGCCATGGTACTGGATAGGGACTTTTTCCTCAATATTAGTATGGCAGTCATGAATGATGGATACGAATTCCCCGAGCCCCGCAGCATCTAATTTACTACCTGCCTCGTGAATGGCAGATTCCTGAATATCAAAAGAGAACACTCTACCCGGTGGGCTTATTTGTTGAGCCAAAAAAAGGCTATCATGTCCATTCCCCAATGTGGCATCTATGCAACAATCTCCGACCTTGATAATTTCTTTAATTTTTGAATGAGCTAGTTCAAATAATCTCATTTTGATTCTCCTTAAAGGAACCTTGAAAGATTCTTGTGTTGGGGTAGGGGGATTCCTTGGGTAATGAAATTTGTGAATTCGTGGGCAGTCAATGGAATCGTACTACATCCTCTTGAACCAAAGCCGTTAAACAGATAGTAGCTTTTAATTTTGGGATGCCTGCCAATAATAGGATTACGATCCTTTGTTCCGCTTCGTACTCCACTTAAATGTGAATTTATCGATGCATTTTGAAGAGATGGAATAAATTGCAGTCTTTTAAAAATCTCATCCCTTGCTCGTTGGCTTGGCCCAGATTCCAGATTTTCATGCCTCCAGGTTGAACCTACCCTGGCTAACCCCTTATTTCCATCCGGCATATGCCAAGTTCCGTTGCTTGCATGTAAGCCTTTAGATGACTCAATTGATAATACATCACCTTGAGCGGGAGCGAAAGGCAGCATGTTAAACCATTGATTTTTTATCACACGATATCCTTCGCAAAATATAACCAAATGATCAGTCCATCTCATTGGGTCAAAGTTCGCTTCTTGAAAACGACCTTGCGAGGAAAGGCTTTTTTGGGAGAAATTAATGAAGCCTTGGGAGTCAAATTTCCATGCTTTGGTAACGCCAGCACCATAGGTTGCAAGGAGTCCTGAGTCGCTGCATTGCGAAGGGCTGATTGTTTTTTTCTTGTAAGGACTAGCAAGCGCATTCCACCGATCCTTTTGGGTAACTGCTAGGAAGATACGAAATAAATCAATAGACTGAAGGAATTTTTTTTCAGCATGTTTTTCAATTATTTGATAAAAATGCAGGTTTGCATCCATACAGTTATCAAAATCTGTTGGTATATTGAGCTTGGGTCCAATGAATGGATTGATCAAACCGGCAGATACTTGAGTTGCTGAATGTGGACTGCATGAGTCTATTACTCTAACATTTTGTCCACGCTCAAGTAGGCTGTGGGCCAGAATGGCACCTGCCAGCCCATGACCTACAATTAGAATATCCTGACTCATTGGGTAAATTTCATCATTCAATGAGTTTGCGGACAACTCTGTTTGCGTCAAACTAAGTGAAAATGTTGCTTATCCGTAAAGTATTTCCGTTGGCACTCCTGGTAAGTGCAATCGTAGCTTTCTGGTTGGCTAAAAATTACTCTTTTCAAGGTAATCAATTAAAGCACCAAAGCTTGGGAAATAAGCGACCCAGTCATTTACCCTTACCAATCTTTAATTCCAAAGGCGAAGTCTTTCCTTTTGAGCATTCATTATTGGAGGAAATTAATCAATCTTCCATAAGGGAATTCGATGATTTGCTTAAGCAAGTAAACCCAGAAAATGATTGGGTCCTTAGTTTAAGTAATGAAAGTATGGAAAACCTCAGGAAAAATGCTTCTACTTATGGAATTAAGTTGGTTGAAAGCCTCGCAGAACTTGGCGTTGTTCGGGTAAAAATTTTGGACACATCAAAAGCTCTCCCCCTCTTAAATGAGTACATTTCTAACGGCCAACTATCCCCTAACTATTCAATGCGCCAACCCCTTCCTCCGCGAAAAGAAATGATCTTGGATAAGGCAAGTTTTTCTGACTCCTACATAAAATGGCTTGGGGGCGGGGAGGATCGTGACAATTTAGGTGCCGGTGTGAAAGTAGCTCTATTGGATTCAGGGGTTGATCTCTCTCATCCCATGCTTGCGGGGGTATCTATTAAACAAACAAACTTGCTAGGAAATGACGGGGAAGAAGGGAAGGGGCATGGCACTGCATTGGCATCTGTTATGGCGGGCACCACTTCAGGCGTTCAAGGGATTGCTCCTCGGGTTGAAATTCTGTCTTACCGTGTAATTGATAAAACCGGAAAAACTGACTCATACACAGTTGCCTCCGGTATCGTAAAAGCAGTTCAGGATGGTGCAAGGGTAATCAACCTAAGCCTTGGTGGAGAATATGGGAGCAATGTACTAAAACAGGCAGTGGAGTATGCTCGAGAAAGTGGTGTCAGCATTATTGCCGCAGTTGGTAATGAGGGCGAGGGTTTAGTTAATTTTCCCGCTGCCTACGATGGCGTTATTGGAGTTTCTTCTGTGGGAAAAAGTGGTCAAGTCTCCTCGTTTTCGAATTATGGAGAAGGTGTTGATATTGCAGCACCCGGAGTAGGCGTACTTACCGCGTGGGAGCTTCAGGAAATGGTTTCGTTTAGTGGAACCTCAGTATCTAGTGCAATTGTCTCTGCTTCAATTGCCGCGGAGCTCTCCAAGGATCCAACCCTGACCAGTCATGATGTTGAGGATTTACTCCTGCGGTACGCAAATGAAGCGGGCAAGCCGGGTTATGATTTAATTGCAGGCCATGGGGTTTTGAGTCTAGGTAGGCTAGAAAATAAGGATAATAAGAATTATTCAGACCCGGCCTTAGTTGGGTATTACTTCGGTGAATCCGGCTTGGTTTCTGGCACAATGCCTTTTGAGGTAATTATTCAAAACCAAGGAAATACCTGGCTTGATAATCTTAGCCTTGTAGTAGGTTACCTAGGGTCTGAGAAGAAATTTAGGATCAACAATTTAGCCCCTGCAGAAATTAGAACAGAAAAACTATACCTCCAAGGTTCCGAAGTTGATGAATTTCTTCAAATAGATTCAAGGCTCATAATATCTTCAGGTGCAAAAGATGATAGGCCCGAAAATAATGTGAGGAAAAGCACGATTAGGTTTTGATTTCGTGGCATAACCACACTTTACTTTTCCGCATCCAGTAAAAGCCTTAAGCTGCGTCTCTTTTCTTTTCGGGGAGAGGAACAATTTTCGCTTTGGATTTTCCCTTAATTACACCTGCATTGATAACCACTTCAACTGGTTCTTCAATCGCTGGCAATTCGTACATCACATCAAGCATAACTGCTTCCATAATAGAACGTAATGCCCGGGCACCAGTCTTCATGGTGAGGGCCTGCTTGGCGATGGCGGTAATGGCTTCACGGGTAAAGCGAAGCTCTGCACCCTCCAGCATGAACATCTTGCGGTATTGCTTGAGGATAGAATTTTTGGTTTGTTCCAGGACGCAAACAAGTTGTGACTGTGTAAGTTCATGAAGAATTGAGAGAACGGGCAATCGACCGATGAACTCAGGAATCAAGCCAAATTTTACCAAGTCTTCGGGCATAACCTCGGAAAGAATCTCTTCGGTCTTTTGTGGTTTGCCAGTGTTGTACCCTACGCTCCGCTTTCCTTTTCTTTGGCCGATGATATCGTCTAGTCCAACAAATGCACCACCACATATGAATAAGATGTTGGATGTATCAAGTTGTACATACTCTTGATTGGGGTGTTTTCGGCCACCCTGCGGGGGGATATTGCAAACAGTACCCTCAAGTATTTTCAATAACGCTTGCTGGACTCCTTCTCCAGATACATCTCGGGTGATGGATACGTTATCTGTCTTTCTACCTATTTTATCTATCTCATCGACATATACGATGCCACATTGGGCACGATCGATATCATGATCGGCTGACTGTAATAGTCGGACGACGATATTTTCGACATCATCACCAACATACCCGGCTTCTGTAAGGGTCGTGGCATCCGCAATGGCAAAGGGAACATCAAGTAGTTTCGCTAGGGTTCTTGCTAGAAAAGTTTTACCACTCCCAGTGGGGCCAATGAGTAATACATTGCTTTTTTCTATCTCTACTTCTTCTAGATCTTGAGGCAGAAAGGGAGAATCCTTTTGCGACTCAGTCGACCCCAATTCTGCAGATAATCTTTTATAATGATTGTGGACGGCAACTGCTAAGACTTTCTTTGCATGATCTTGCCCAATTACATGCTCGTCCAGGTGTGCTTTGATCAAGCTGGGTTTAACCAAATTAAAAACCGGCTTACTGCCAGAGCTTTTCTTGGGAGGTTCTTTCTCACCCAGTTCACGATCGATGATGGTTTTGCAAACCCGAACACAGGAATCACAGATAAATACGCTGGCAGGTCCTGCGATCATTTTTCGGACTTCTCCCTGCGGTTTTCCGCAAAAAGAGCAAAAATTGATTTTGGTAGGCTTAGCCATCGATAAAATTTTTAATCGGTTGGCTTTTTGGAAATTACTTCGTCCACGAGGCCATAATCCTTAGCTTCTTCAGCTGACATATAGTAGTCTCGGTCTGAATCTTTTTCAATTTGCTCGACCGATTTACCGCTATGTTCGGAGAGAACTTGATTAATTGTACTTCTCCAACGTAAAATTTCTTTTGCAGCAATGGAAATATCAGAAGTTTGTCCACCAGCACCACCGCTAGGTTGATGAATCATTACACGACTGTTGGGAAGGGCATACCTTTTACCAGGAGTACCAGCTGCTAGAAGAACGGTGGACATACTAGCCGCCATACCGATGCAATAAGTGATCACATCACATTGCATGAACTTCAGGGTGTCATAAATCGCCATTCCATCAGAAACGCTACCACCAGGGGAATTGATGTATAGATGAACCGCCTTTTTAGGATCCTCCATCTGTAGGAAGAGTAGCTGGGCAATTATGGAATTGGCAACATAGTCATCAATAGGAGTACCGACAAAGACAATCCGATCCCTAAGTAATCGACTGTAAATATCCCAAGCCCGCTCCTGGCGACCTTCGCGTTCGTATACATATGGAAGTGGTAAATAAGCGCCCATGATCAATTAGTGTGTATGCTCACCCTCGATGTCGCAAATCTGTTCTTTGGACAACTCGGCAATTTTGATTAAAGTTTTATCGTAAACGATATCCTCACGCAATCGGTTAAGCCTGGCTCGATCCTGGGAGAGTTCTTTAATGAATTTTGTAGGATCTTCTCTTCTCATCATTGCTTCACGGGTAGCGGCTTGAGCGAGGTCTTCCTTTTCGACTGTAATTTTCTCTTCTTCGGCTATTTTGGATAAAACCAAGGTAAGTTTCAATCGTGCTTGCCCCTGAGTCTGGCACTCCTTCCACCATTCATCTCGGTTCTTTTCGATTTCATCCTGCTTGGTGCCCTGACTTGAAGCCTGTTGGATACGGTTCTGAAAGATGGCCTTAGACTCTTCTTCAGCAGCTTGCTGGGGTAAGGGGAAATCATCCATGTCCAGGATTTTCTGGGTGATTTGTTTACGCTTCAGGTTTTCGTTTTCCTGTTGTTTCCGCGTTTTAATTTGTTCAACTACTTTTTCCTTCAGTTCTTTTACACTTTCGATCTTTAATGACTTAAGGAACTCTTCGTCTTCTAATTTAGGAGCTTTCTTTTCACGGACTTCATGGATTTCCAATTGATAAATTACCGTCTTGTCTGCCAGGGGAGTAACCTCAAAATCCTTGGGGAAATCGGCATTAATCTCCTTCTTGTCGCCTGTTTTCATGCCGACCACGCCTTCGGCAATTGCATCCACTCCCATTCCCGTTGCATTTCCTGCTTCCTCCCAAGTGTTCGCTTGTTTGCCGTACATGGGTTTTTCCGGGACTAACTCGGCAACAGCCTGGCCATCAAGCGTGCCCTCATAAGAGCACTTCACATAGTCTCCCTTTTCTGCAGGTCGATCAACCTCTTCAAAACTTGCGCGTTGTTCCCTGATTGCATCGAGTTCCTTATCTACCTCCTCATCCTTCACTTCGGTTGGTTCAACGGTGAGTTCGTACTCTTTATAAGCAGGTAAATCAAATTCAGGCTCGATATCAATGGTAACTTCAACTGCAGCAGCTTGTGTGGGCTCAAGTTCGCCGGCGTCAACTTTCAATACAGAGTATACCTTAATATCTTTTCTCTCAAGTACAGCCTCATAAGCGGAGGTCGATACTTTTCTGTTTAATTCCTCATGGAGTTCCTTGGCGTATTTCTTGCGAATCACCTGGGCCGGGGCTTTTCCTTTACGAAAGCCTGGAATGCTTACCATTCTGCCTAGATCTTGACAGACTTTTGATTCGAACTTGCTTACCTCTTCAGGTTCGAAGCTTACGGTTGCGATTTTACGAGCAGCGCCCGCATCCTTAATATCTACGTTCACGATGGTTTCAGTACTTGGTTTTCGGATTTATGAATAAGAACGAAGTGTGTTTAACTAACTTCGTAAAATAAGTGATCAATAGTAGGCAAGATTCGGCAAGGGTCAACGAGATAGACAGTAGATTAACGCGAAGATACCCATGGGGGAAGTCGGGTGCTGGCTACCAGGTTAGTCGCCGTTAGGAAACGGATAGCTTTTTCTAAATCGGTGGGCGAAAAGTTTCTCGACTGTACAATAAGTTCATCGGTTGAGTGATTTCGACCAATTATATGAAAAACATCCTCATCTAATAACTTTTCAAACGAATCCAATGTGTTGTCGTTTTTTAACCGAGTGTAAATCTCCGCTGCACGAAAAAGCTGAATATTGCTGGCACTTTCCAATTCTTGCTCGGCCAAAATAAACAACCTTTCTGATCTGAACGAACCAGTAGTTTCAATCACCCATGAATTGACTTTATTTAGATGGGAACCAGAGAGGGAAGATCGATTTCCTTCATAATGGATAACGATGCCACTCGGGACAGCAGTAGAAACTGTTTCAGGGAGAGGGGGGAAGGGAATATTTCCCACCGCAGTATGTAATGACTTATAATTGCCCGGTCTAAGCGCGGTCTTTT